>OUWB011209564.1_pt1 | contig 143271 bp, 118 predicted proteins | sample 1779821 | NCBI WGS metagenome assembly OUWB01 (sample SAMEA3914806, study PRJEB12502) | metagenome | biome: forest; material: soil | place: Canada | collected 2011-08-03 | depth 0.1 m
CGTCGACAAAGTGCGCAAGCAGGAAAACAAGGATCTGCTGGAACAGGGTGACGACCGGCTCAAGCGTAGCAAATACCTGTGGCTGTACAGCGCGGAAAACCTGCCGGAAGCGGCGCGTGAGCGGTTCAATCAGATCAAGCACGACAACCTGAAAACGGCACGCGCCTGGGCGCTCAAGGAATCGCTGCGGGAAATGTGGGACTACCGCACCAAGCTTGGCGCGCAACGCTTCTGGAAGCAATGGTATTTCTGGGCGACACATAGCTGCCTGGCGCCCATGATCGAAAAGGCCAAGCTCCTGGCGCGGCATCTGCCCAACATCTTGACCTACTTCACTCATCGCATCACCAATGCTGTTGCGGAAGGACTGAATTCCAAGATCGCCACCATACAAAAACGCGCTTGTGGCTTCAGAAACCGGGATAACTTCAAGACTGCCATCTACTTCCATTGCGGCGGACTGAATCTTTACCCGGCTTCAGCTACCCACAAAAAACTCGGATGAATCAAAATTTTCATTATCTCAATGGATAGATACGATAGCGACACATGGCTAAGCTTTCGTGCGAGACGCGATCCAATCACTAATTTCCGAATTTTTCCAAGCAACCGCGCGCGTTCCCAGTACGTATGGTCGCGGAAAGGTTCCGCGCCGGACCATTTCAAAAATCGTGCTTCGGCCGAGAGAAACCTTTCTTAAAACGGCGGGTAAGCGTAGAAAGGTATCGTCTTCGTTTTCCATAATAAATCCACATCGGGGTTAAATTTGTTCCGATACTAATTGCAAAATGCGCGGCATGGAATACCCCTTTTTCACGCTCCATAGGAAATGCGTTTGGGGCCGATAGCTAATTACTAATTCTAATAAACTATAGACTTGAAGGTTTTTTCAGGACAAAGGCCCTCTCAACACGCTCATGTTTTTTGAGTTGTAAGACCCAGGCCAACGCCTCAACTAATTTGTAACAAGTTGCATAGAGGTTGAGAACGTTGCGGAGACGATACAAAGCGAAGGCAGTGACACGCACGCGCTGCTCCATGGCGTGGACATTTTTCACAGGTGCGGCAAGGGCAACATGTCGCACCGATAAATGCGGCTGCGTTCAGGATATTCAGCCACGCCGAGACCGAAGCTGCACTTGATTGGATTCGTCGACCAAATGAAACTAAGTGATGTGCGCACACGATCACCTGATCGTTCAGCGCCGTGTTCAATGTTTCAAAGGGAGTGTCGCCCCAAATATTGCGATGTGAAGACCGATCCACCATCGGACGGAAATCAACCAAGAAATCGATAACAAAGTTGGCCCAAAAAATTGCGGCAAATCTGAAACGATATATCGCGCCCTGCGTAATGATTGGACGTCTGGCAAGGCCAATAGGCGATGCCGCAGTCGACGTCCGCATTCAGGCAGGATGGCTTCGGGAATTTAGGGCACAGATAGGGCACAGCCAAGATCCAACGAAAAAGGCCAATCCGGAGATTGGCCTAACTCATTGATTTCTTTGGTCGGGGCGAGATGATTCGAACATCCGACCCCTTGCACCCCATGCAAGTGCGCTACCAGGCTGCGCTACGCCCCGACGAACTTCGTATTGTAGCAGGATTTTTGCGGATTTGACACTCGAAGACCAGAAAGTCACGCCCGTACGCCACCTGGCGAACACAGCGCAAACGATCAACTTCGTCGACATTGCGCCGTAACTCAGTGCGACGACCTGCACGCCAATACATCCTGCGGCCAACCCGGTCAACATGGCAGGCGCGCTGAAGGCAAGATGACTCGCTACGAAGAAAACATCGAAACCGACGAATGCGCGCTAAGACCACATACCTCATCCGATAAAAGTGGTCTGGTCGGCAATGCCATGCCTCATTCATGCAAGCGCGTGCGTAGGGATGGAATCTGGTCAGCAACTGGTCTTCATTCGCCAAAACCACTTGACGCATGATCAAGCCAATCCCATTCTTGATGACGCCGTCCGCCTGGTTGACGAGCACCATAGAAAAGAGCGCGCACGCACACAGCGTCTGCAGCTCAAGGATCATGATCGAGGAGAGACGAGTGAGAGAAAAGGTATGCAGCGCCCTGGCATTGGGCTTGATCGGAAGCGTGCTCGCCGGTTGCGGCGGCAGTTCGGGCGATTCGCTCAATAGCAGCGAGAAGCTGCTTACGCGCAGTGTCAAGGCTGCCGTAACATGCAACCCGGCCTGGGTATCCGCCACCGCCTACAGCGGCGGCGCAAAGGTCAGCTACGCCGACGTGAATTACACAGCCAATTGGTGGACCCAGGGGAACAACCCCTCGACCAATAATGGCGGTTCAGGCACCGGTGAACCGTGGACTTCCAATGGTGCCTGCGGCTCGACGCCCACCCCGACTCCGACACCAACGCCGACTCCTACGCCGACACCAACACCGACTCCCACCCCAACACCTACGCCCACCCCAACGCCGACTCCGACTCCTACACCAACGCCTACACCAACACCCACCCCTACACCCACGCCTGCACCCAGTTCAGGAAGCGTCCCCGGCTGGCCCGGCTATATCGCGATGGGTGCCATCGGCGGCCCTGACACAACCACGGCGACGGCCACGTCGACAGGCGGCAACGACGACTTCGGCGGCAGGCCGGTCGATGTCGTCTTCAAATACGCAGGCGTCAACGGCAACGGCGACCCCGGCATGATCGATCCGCCGACCAACGCCTACCGCATGACCAACGACTTCAACTCGTTGAGCGCAGCGAATAAACACGCGATGCGTGTCGCAATCGTGGAATACACGGCGCAGATGAGCGGCGGCGAGAATTACGACGACTTCACCAACGGCCCCGCCGGTTCAAGCACATCGAACCCGAGCGCAACCTACATCATGGGCCGGCACTTCGCTTCGATGGCGGCCGACGCCATCATGCTGCACGCCAATCCGGTGGTCTACGGCGGGCAAAGCTATTACGGTTCGCTGTTGATGAACCCGGATTTGCTGGGTGCGATTGAGCAAAACGGCTACATCGGTTCGGTCAACACCGTCTTGCCGGCCGGCGCAGTCAACACGGCAGTGGCACAGGCCATGTGCCTCTTGACCACCTCGCGCAGCTACACCAATACGTCCAACCCGAATGGATTGACTTCTCCGCCCTATCTCAACAAGACCTATACCGGCACACCGGTGCAGATACTGACGGCGCTTTTGGCCGATGGCTATCCCGAGTGGAGCTTCGATGGCCAGAACGATCCGTTCTGGAACACCAACGTCAACAACACCATCGGCAGCGGCACGACAACGAGCCAGGTCGGCACCTGGTTCAACAACTGCGTCAGCAATCCGACCTACAACACCACCACCTATCCCACGCCGACCTTCCCTGCCGGTTTCGCCGGCTGGGTGGAAGCCAACAACTGGCTGATCCGCACGCTCGCACCCAAGGGCACGGTGACGTTCGGTTGGCAGGACAACATGTGGGCCGTCGGCTCCGGCTTCTGGCTGCATCAGAATCTGACTACGGCACAGGTTGCGTCGACCTATTCGACGCCGGTCTCGACCTGGCTCAATGCCAATGCGCCCTCAGCCATTTCGACCACTGCCACTTACGGACCGGACTTCTTCCTGTTCGATCGGTACGAAATGGACGATAGCGCCGCACCCGGTGCCGCAACGCTATACAACGCGCGCTCCTGGGACAATTACCTCTCCGCAGTCGGCCAGTTAAGCAATGCCAACAACAACATCCCCGTCATGTTGTGGCAGATTCCCGGCTCGCACATCCCGAACACGACCGAGACTTCGCCCGAGCTATACCAGGGCACGGCAGGCTCGTATGTCTTCAGCACCGCCCCGGTCTACTTCTTCGGCGACAGCAATCTCACGTCCAACCTGTCGAACATGGTCACCGGCCCCACGCCGACCGATACCAACACGGCCGTGGGCAACTATGCCGTCGCCTGCGGCAGCACGGCCTACAACTGCCTGACCGCGAACTCCACCTACAAGCAATACCTGATGGAGTACAACAACCTCTCCAACAACTACAACTGGAGCATCAACAACGGCAAGCTCACGCTCGCGGCCAACAGCAACGTGTTTGCGATTCTCTGGGGTGGCGGCAACACCACCAACGTGATCAAGAACTTCAGCAATACCGACGATCACGGCTGGCTGGCCAACAAGATCATCCAGTACTACGCCAGCCCCACCGCAGTGGTGAAGCACTGAGTACAGCGAGTGCGACGACGGCCCACTGAGGCCGCCGCAGTGCTCAGCTATTCGCGCTGTTTTTGGGTATCGCGTCGGCCGGCGCCAGTGAGAACGAGCCCGACCATGAGATCGCCGTGCCATCGCTGGAAAACGACGTGGTCGTATTGTAGTTGGCGATCTGGCCGTCAGCCGAGCTGCCGCCGGCAGCGCTTTGCGCCAGCGACAGGAATTGTTCGATGGTGTTGTCGAAGGCTTGCTTGCCCGCGTCCGGCGCACTCGAGTCGCCGGGCGTGAAAAGCGCATCGTCGCCGGCCGGTTCAAGCTCGCCCCAGGAAAATTTTCCCGAAAGCGTTTCGCCCGAGGGCAGCGTCACGTCGAAGGCACTGCCGTCTTGCACCGCTGCCGTGGCTTCGTTGTACAAGGTCTGATAGTCGCCCTGCAAACCGTTGCCTTGACTCGTACCCGACGTTTGGCTCGTACCCGATGCCGCGCACGTGCCCGTGGCTTGGCTCGCGCCTGCAGACTGCCCAATGCCACCGGCAAGCTGGGCGATCTCCGCTTCGAGTCCCTGCAGCAATTGCATCAGCGAATCGGAAGAGGCGCCGCCTTGCGCAACAGGAATCGCATAGCCGGATTCGACCTGGGTCACACTGGTCACCTGCGTGGAAATCGTGGTAACCGAATAGACCGGAACGAGCGGCACTTGCATGCACGTGAGCAAATCGTTGGCAAAGCCTTCCTGTGCACCGTCGTCGCGACAACTGCCTTGCGTCGCTCGAGAACCGATGAAGGCGCCGGTCTGGCACACGGATTGGGAAGTGGGTGCGAAAGCATAGCTGGAAGCAGCGGACATGGCATTCTCCTGGAGGTGACGGTGGCGGTGAAAGCACTGGGCAACGAGAATCCGATGAGACATGGTGTCGCTTTTTGCCGATGGTCAAGAGAAGAATAGCGATAGCTTTCCTGCGCTGTTCGGGCTTTTGCCGCGATTTTCGGCAGGCATGGTAAAGTCGGCAACATGAGCCTTACGCCGATCAAGCCAGCCGGGTTGCCGACCGCCGATCTTATCGCGGGACTGGCCATCGCCGGTCTGCTGCTGCCCGAAGCCGTTGCCTATTCCAGCATTGCCAACCTGCCGCCGCAAACAGCTGTGATCGCACTGTTTGCCGGCCTGATCTGTTACGCCCTGATTGGCACCAGCCGCTTCGCCATCGTGTCAGCCACCTCGTCTTCCGCCGCCGTTCTCGCTGCGGCATCGAGCTCGCTGGCCGGCGGCGACGCCGGCGCACGCATCGCCCTGTGCGCCGCGCTGGTCATTGCAGCCGGCGCCTACTTTGTCGCAGCCGGCATCGCCCGGCTCGGCGCCATCACCGATTTCATTGCCAAACCGGTGCTGCGCGGCTTCACCTTCGGCCTGGCGCTGGTAATCGTGATCAAGCAGTTACCGACGATGACCGGTATTTCGGCTTCATCCTCCAATATCTTTGTCCTACTGTTCGACGTCTTGCACCAGGCACCGCAGTGGAACATGCCCACGCTTTGCATCGGCATCGGTTCGCTCGTCCTGCTGGCATTGTGCGGCCGCTTCAAATCCCTGCCCGGCGCCTTGATCGCGATCGTGATCGCCACCCTGCTCTGCCAATGGTTGGCCTTGCCTGCACGCGGCGTGGCGCAGGTCGGACACATCGAGATCAGCCTGTCCATGCCGCACCTGCCGCAACTAGCCAAGGCGCAGTGGCTGCAAGCGGGCGAACTGGCCCTGGCATTGGCCCTGATCGTCTACGCGGAAAGCTATGGCTCAATCCGCGGTTTCGCCATAAAGCATGGCGATGCAGTGGAACCGAACCGCGATCTTGCGGCACTGGGGATCGCCAACCTCGTATCTGGCCTGTTGCAAGGCATGCCGGTCGGCGCCGGTTATTCCGCCTCGGCTGCGAACGAGGCGGCCGGCGCGCAGTCGCGGTTCGCGGGATTGTTCGGCGCCGGCGTACTACTGGTCGTAGTGTTGCTGTTGTTGCCCCTGATCGCTTACACGCCCACGGCCGTGCTTGCCGCCATCGTGATCCATGCCGTCAGCCATACCTTGAAGCCGGCGCCGCTGTTATCGTGCTTCCGTTGGCATCGCGACCGCTTCGTCGTTGTGGCGGCAGTGCTGGCCGTGCTGTTCCTTGGCGTGGTCAACGGTTTGCTGCTGGCCATCGGGGTAAGCATCGTCATGACGCTGCGCCGCTTTTCCGATTCGCGGCTCTCGGAACTCGGCCGCCTGAACCAGGGACACGACTTCGTCAGCACGCGCTTGCATCCGGAAGCCAAGCCCGAGCCGGGCTTTTTGATCGTACGTCCCGACGCGCCGCTCTTCTTTGCCAACGTCGAACGCATTTTGCATCAGGCCGGGACGCTGGCATCGGCCCAGGCAGACGCGCATACCGTGATCCTGAGCCTGGAAGAGTCGCCCGACCTGGACAGCTCCAGCCTGGAAAGCCTGAATGATTTTTGCACCGCACAGCAAAAAGCGGGAAAGCGCATCATCTTCGCGCGCGTCAAAGATGCCGCGCAAACCGTCCTGGCCCGGGCCAGCCTGCCGGCCATGCCGGTATCCGGCGATTGGGGCTTGAGCGTGGACGATGCCGTGCGCAAGGCGCGAGAAAGATAGCGGCAGCGCCATCTGCCGCTATCGACGTCTTCACTCTCCGCCGTTCAATTCATGCCAGTGCGGATGTGCGCTCGGCGCTTCCCACACATTGCGATGAAGCTGAAGCAGCATCACAGGATCATTGAGCAAGCGCTGCTTTTCCGGCCCCGACAAGCCACCCGGCCCCTCCCGCAAAGCCGATTGCAGCAGCATGCGACGGTCGATGCTGGTGCCGGCCGGCTGCGACGTGCCCTTCTTGCCGCAGGCGCAAACCAGCGCATTGATCGCCGGGTCGACCACGGCTTCAATGAAGCCCGGCAGTATCTTGGCGTTAGTGTGATATGCCTCGGCCGCACGCAATTCTTCGGGTTGCTGGCCCTCCTCCGGAATGAGGAACAATTTCAGATTGCGCAGACGACTGCCGAGCGTGACGCGAGAAGACAACACCGATAGTGGGATCGACAGCGCGAGCGCCCCAACCACCGGCAAGAGCCAGATCAAGGACCCTGGATTGAGCAGATAGACCGCCAGCCCCCAGCTCAAACCAAGCATGGTATGTGCGCCGTGGCGCTTCCACGCTTCGCTCCAGGTGGTTTCCTCGTCGCCGCGTGCGGGCGACTTCCAGTGCAACGCCTTGCCCGTAATTGCTTCCACCACGAAGCGGCTATGGAACAACATGCGGATCGGTGCCGACAGCAGGGAGAACAGCAACTCCAGCACCGTCGACAGCATCAACCGCGGCACGCCGCCGAATTCGCGCGCGTCCTTGATGCAAATGCGCAAGACCGCCAGGAATTTCGGCAACACCAATAAGCCGGTGGTGACAATGAACAATTGCAGCGCATGATAGGGATGCAACAGCGGCCATTGCGGAATCAAGGGCACCGATGCCACCGGCTTCACCGCAGGCATCAGCTTTTCGGTCGCCAGCAAAAAAGTCGACAGCACCAGGAAGGTCAGCCACAAGAGCGAAGACAGATAAGCCATCAGGCCGGTGGCGAACACGGCGCGGTAGACCGGATGAATGCCGCGCTCGAGCACCAGGCGGAAATTCATCATGTTGCCACGGCACCAGCGGCGGTCGCGCTGCAATTCATCGAGCAGGTTCGGCGGCAATTCCTCATAGCTGCCCGGTAGGTCGTAGGCAATCCACACAGTCCAGCCGGCGCGGCGGATCAGCGCGGCCTCGATGAAATCGTGCGACAGGATCTCGCCCGACAGCGGCCCCTTGCCCGGCAGCGGCGCCAGCGCGCAATGGCGGGTGAACGGCTCGACACGGATGATGGCGTTATGGCCCCAGTAGTGCGATTCGCCGAGCTGCCAGAAATGCAGCCCCGCCGTGTACAGCGGGCCATAGGCACGCGAAGCGAATTGCTGGATGCGAGCATACAGCGTCTCGCGGCCGGCCACGCGCGGCGCCGTCTGGATGATGCCGGCGTCGGGATTGGCTTCCATCAGGTCGACCAGCGAGGTCAGGCACTCGCCGCTCATCACGCTGTCCGCATCGAGCACCACCATGTAGCGGTAGTTCTTGCCCCAGCGGCGGCAGAAGTCGGCAATGTTGCCGTTCTTGCGCTTGACGCGACGCTTGCGGCGACGATAGAAGATGTTGCCGAAACCCCCGACGGCACGGCATAGGGACGACCAGGCATCGAGTTCGGCGGTGCAGATGTCGGAGTCGCTGCTGTCGGAGAGCACGAAGACGTCGAATTGCCCGGCCTGCTCCATCTTGGCCAGCGATTCGTAGGTGGCGCGCAATCCGGCGAACACGCGCGATACATCCTCGTTGCAGATCGGCATGACGATCGCAGTGCGAAATTCGTCCGCCTTGCCGGCCTCGCGTTTGATCGCCTTGGCCGTGGCAACACCATGCCGATCGCCGCGCATGAGCACGAGAAAGCCCGCCATGGCGGTCCAGAAACCGGCGGATACCCAGAAGAACAGCACCGTGAACAGAATCAATACCATCCGCTCCAAAAGCGTATCGGCATGCATGGGCAGGGAGTCGATGGTCAACACACCGGCGATCGCGGTTTGCACAAAGGTCAGCATGAACAGCACGGCGCGGCGCATGCGGCCATCGCGCTGCCACTCGACCAGCCTGGGCGAACTGCCATCTCGTGCTACTGCCCGACGTTCCTGCAACCGCTCTTGCTGATTTTCGTGTTGATCCTTGCGGCGGCGCGAGAACAGCTTGATGGACTCCCACGGGCGCGCCACCATCGACGTGCGGTTGAGTTTCGGTGCGGTCGAGATTGGCGGGAACACCGGTTTTCGGACCCAGGTCTGCGTCCCCGTTTCGGCGGATTGGATGGCAGTGCCCGCCGCCTTCTCTTGCTGTGATTTGGATTTCATGACGGCTATCCTTCAATCCTTGTCTATACCTTTGGCTCCACCAGTGCTTCGAGAAATTGTTTGATTCTCTCCTGCGCCGGCGATTTGAATACGGCTTTTGCTTCCCCATCCTCGACCACGCGTCCCTGATCGAAAAAGAGCACACGGTCGGCGCAACGTTCTGCAAACTCCATCTGGTGCGTAACGATCAGCATCGTCATCGTGCGACGCGCCGACAGCTTGCGCAAAATGGCGAGCACGCCCCCGACCAGCTCGGGATCGAGGGCCGAGGTAATCTCGTCGAACAGCATGATCTTCGGTCGCATCGCGAGCGCCCGTGCAATGGCGACGCGCTGTTTTGTCCACCTGACAACTGCCCCGGATAGACTTGCGCCTTACCCGAAAGTTCCACCATCTCCAGATACTCCATGGCGCGCGGCTCCGCGGCTGCGTGCTCCATCCCCAGCACGTGGATAGGAACAACCATGAGATTATCGAGCGTGCTCATGTGCGCAAACAGGTTGAACTGCTGAAACACCATGCCCACCTTAGCGCGCACGTGGCGCAAATGGTTGACGTCGAAGCTCCGCCCGTTCGGCTTGTGACGCCACATTACTTCGCCATCGATCTCGATTTTCCCCGAATCGGAGCGCTCCAACCCCATCAACAGTCGCAGCATGGTCGACTTGCCGGAACCGCTGGGCCCAATCACGGCCACTGTCTGGTCCGATGGCACGTCCAGCGTCAGGTCGTCGAGCACATTCAGCTCACCGAAGCTCTTGCACAAGCATTCCATGTGGATGACGTGGCTCATCGCACGGCTCCAGGCAAGTGCAGGCGGCGCTCGGCGTATCGCACGCCGCTTGCGGAGAACAGGCTTAACAGCAAAAACATTGCACCGACCAAGGTCAACGGTTCGGTATAGCGAAACGTTTCAGAACCGATGATCTTGCCTTCCTGCAGCAGTTCGACCACGGTAATGACCGACAACATCGGCGCATCCTTGAACATGGCAATCAGGTAGTTGCCGAGCGCAGGCACGACCGGCGGCATCGCCTGCGGCACGATGATGCGCCACATCATGTGCGGTCGCGTCATGTTCAGTGCGATCGCGGCTTCATATTGTTCGCGTGGCACAGCCGCGATGGCGCCGCGATGCGAACTACGCGCATAACCGGCCAGGAGACCCAGCGGCACGGCCAGCGCCCCGGCGCAAACCGTCAACTCGACCGTGACGACCAACCCTTTGAGGAGAGGCAGCAGGTCGGAAGTCCAATGATCCATCGATGTGTTCCTCTACGCTTTCGGCATGGCAGAGCTGTTCCGCCGTCACCGGGTCGGGTATGTCGCGCGGGCCGAAACCGAACGGCTCCACCAGCTTCACGTGATCGCTCGATCCGACAAAGCCCTTCAACTGCTCATTGAAGGCATTGACGAAATCCTTGTCTTCCTTGCGAAAGCCGAATGCACCATAACCGCGCGCCTTATGGCCGTCTATCACCGGCTCGTTGAACGGCTGAGCACTTTCCATGCCACCGCCGGCCTTTTTCGACAGGTTCTCCACCGTCAAGCGCCTGCCGGCATAGGCGTCGACGCGGCCGGGCGAAACATGACATCAGCCCACCGCAAACAGCGCGGCTTGCTTGAACTCAGGCCTCGCACGTTCCGCCGCCGGCTTCGCACAGAACATTTCGTCCAGATGCAGCGGCTTGATCGGCGCCGGATTGTCACGCGCCGCGATACACTCGGGGCGCGGCTTCAAGCCGAAGTGCGGATCGACCAGACGGTTGTGCACGCTGTTGTACACCATGAAGATATTGGTGCGCGGATGGTGCGAGATATTGCTGTTCGAGCCATGCATGGTATTGCGGTCAAAGAACACCACCGAACCAGCGCCGCAGCGATTGCTTGTAATGCTCGTCCGGCGTCTGCCCCACGCACGAAATGAAGTCAGCGTGCGAACCGGGGATCAACATCAAGCGGCCGTTGACCGCATTATTGTCCGTCAGGAGAATCGAACAGCTCAAGGCGCGCGAAACGGTAAAGCTTGGTTGTTTTAACATAGGGATGGACGGACGTATTATCAAAAAGTTCACATGAGTTTTGTCTATCAATGGCTCACCTGTCGCAGCGCCTTGTCTTTTGCTGCGTGTTCACGCGCCAAGGCAATCGAGGAATAGGTTGCACGATTGCCGTCCGGCAGCGCAATGTCGGCACCCATCGTGTTCAATCGTTTCATGATATTGAGGTTGATTTCCTGCTGAATATTCATGTACAAGTCGTAGTCGGTGTCGAGCACCGTATAGACAGCCTCGAATTCCAGCGCCGAAGCGCCGAGCTTGACGAAATGGGCGCGCCCGAAGCGCACGCTGTCGCATTTCTCGATAATCTGCCGAACCATGCCGGGAATTTTTTCGATGATGTCCGTCGGTGTCCGGTAAGAAAGATTGAGGCGAAACACGATGCGACGTTCCGACATCCGTTTGAAATTCTGTATCGTGACTTTCAGCAAATTCATGTTGGAACAAACCAGTTGCTCGCCGCTGATGCTGCGGATATGCGTGGACTTCATGCCGATGCGCTCGACCGTCCCCGATACGTCGCCGGCAGTAATGGAATCGCCAACCTCGAATGGCTTGTCCACCGCAATCGAAATCGCGGCAAACAGATCGCCCAGAACCGTCTGCAGCGCCAGCGCAATCGCAACACCGCCCACACCCAGACTGGCGACCAGGGTAGTGATATTGATACCTGCGTTTTCCAATATCGCCAACAGCACAATGGCCCACACCACGACGTGCAGCAGCGAAGTCAGCAAGGTGGCGATCACCAGATTGGTGCCGCGTCGCTCGAGCAGATGGTCGCGCTTCCAGATCGAGGCCATGCGGTGCAGCCAAAGCCCGATCTGCAAGGCCAGCAAGATGAACCAGAGATGCGCCAAGGCAGTGCTCCAGCGGCCGTTCAGAGCCAGCGCATTCGACCCTATCATGATCGACGCCAGGCCGATCAACAGCCAGTTCGTCGCCGCCAGGACTTCCGCCACGGTTTGCGCAGCGTGCGCCTGCTTGTGTTCGGCCCGCGCATTCAAGCGCGAAACGGCAAGCTTGAGGGCGATGAACATGACCGCAAAAGAAATGCAGGTCAAAACCAGTGCGGCGACCAGGTCCCAGACTGGGAGGCCGAAGAGCGCGTCGTTACCGAAAATTTGCGGCAATTGAAGCTGGGGCATAGGGTGCTCCTCCAAGTCGGTAAAAATCGGTATAGAAACGAGCAAGGGAAACAACGATTGGACAAGTTGGCAATTGGATAAAAAGGCCTTGCCCGAAGTTCCGGTCTTGCCGCGGTCCAATCTTGCGAAAACGTTGCGGAATCTTGCAGAATTTTGCGAATTGGAAAAAAAGCACGGCAACGAGGAACTTTCATGCCAACTATCATTTCTTAGGACAGTGCAGCGCATCGGGGAAAGCACAGTCCTTCCACAACAACAAACAAGACTTCATCTTTCATATGAAACGACGCGACTTACTCAAAGCCTCCGCGGCGGCCGGCCTGTCCGGCTGGATGACGCCGATCACACCACTTTTTGCCGCGCCCGCAGTGCCTGGCGCAGGCGACCTGAAACACTTCGGCGAATCCTATGCCTTCGACTACGCCTGGCTCAAGGGCCAGGCCAAGGCGCTGGCCGACCATCCCTACGACACCTCGGCAAACAAGGTGCCCGATGAAGTCAAGAACCTGAACTGGGATCAATTCCAGGCCATCGGCTACCGCAAGGAGCACGCGCTCTGGGCCAATGACAACCTGCGTTTCCAGGTGAAGTTCTTTCACCTCGGCCTGTACTTCAAGGACCCGGTACGCATGTATGAGTTGAAGGATGGGCAGGCACAGGAGATCGCCTACTCGCCCGACCTGTTCGACTACGGCAAGAGCGGCCTGCATGGCGAACATCTACCCAAGGATCTCGGCTTCGCCGGCTTCCGCGTCAATTTCCACACCGACTTGACGCGCGACATCACCGCCTTCCTCGGCGCAAGCTATTTCCGCGCCGTTGGCGGCGAGTGGCAATACGGCTTGTCGGCGCGCGGCCTGGCGATCGATTCCGGCCTGGCCACGCCCGAGGAATTTCCGCGCTTCACCAAGTTCTGGCTCGAACGGCCTGCTTCCGGCGCGGACAACCTGGTGGTCTATGCCCTGCTCGATTCGCCCAGCGTGGCCGGCGCCTATCGTTTCGACATCCGTCCCGGCGATACGCTTTCGATGGACGTCGACGCCGCACTCTACCCGCGCAAGACCATCACCCATCTCGGCATCGCACCGCTGACTTCCATGTTCCGCTGCGGCGAAAACGAATGCCGCGCGCGCAACGATTGGCGCGCCAGCATCCATGATTCGGACGGCCTGTCGATGTGGCGCGGCAATGGCGAATGGGTTTGGCGTCCGCTGACCGATCCGAGCCATCTGCAATACAACGTGTATCAGGACGACGCGCCGCGCGGCTTCGGCTTGTTGCAACGCGACCGCAACTTCGACCACTACCAGGACGACGGCGTATTTTATGAACGCCGCCCCAGTTTATGGGTCGAACCCAAAGCCGGCTGGGGCAAGGGCTCGGTCCAGTTGATCGAGCTGCCCACCGAGGACGAAACGTCTGATAACATTGTCGCCTTTTGGCACCCCGACACGCCCGCCCAGCCCGGACGGGAAATGTTGTTTGCCTACCGGCTGCATTGGGGCGCGCGCATGCCGTTTTCGCCGCCACTGGCGCAAGTGGTTGCCACGCGCACCGGCGAAGGCGGCATCCTGGGGCAGAAGCACAGCGACTTCTCCTGGCGCTTCGTCGTCGATTTTGCCGGCGGCGATCTGAGCCTGTTGGGCAAGGATGCGCCGCCCAAGGCGGTGATCACGGTGTCGCGCGGCGAACTCGAGCTCGTGTCGGCCCGGCCGCTCGACTCGGTACACGGCTACCGCGCCATGTTCGACCTGAAACCCGGCACCGGCATCCGCAGCACCGAACCGATCAACCTGCGCCTCTATCTTGCCGTCGATGGGCGCGCCCTGACTGAAACCTGGCTGTATCAATGGATTCCCCCCGCAAATCAACCGTTTTGAACAACAGCATGGATGGCGAAAGCGAGCTGGAACAACACATCACCAAGGAAGCCCCGGGCGCACGCACGCGCTACCTGTTGGGCCTCCTGCTCGTGCTCGGCTGTGTCGCCGCCGTCCCGCTCTATTCCTCCTGGCACCACGTCGACACGCCCAAGCCCGCGCCGGCCAAACCGGTCGTGACCGTTCCGGCCAGGATGGGCAAGGTTACGCACACGGTCGACGCGCCAGGCAAGCTGACCATGTACCGTTACGTCGACGTGGGCACGCAATTGGGCGGCCAGATCAAGGACGTGTTCGTGCCGGTCGGCGAGACCGTGAAGGCCGGCCGCCTCTTGGTCGACATCAAACCGCCGCCCGATACGGCCCATGTCGAAAGCAATCGCGCCCAGCTCGCCCGCTTGAATGCCGACCTGGCGGACCAGACCGCGCAATACGATTTCGCGCAACTGCAATTCCAACGCCAGACGCGCCTGATGACCGACAACGCCACCCGTGCGGAGACTGTCGAATCGAGCCGCACCGCCATGCTCTCCTCTGCGGCCAAGCTCGATGCGATCCGCGCCCAGATCCAGCAAGTCGACGCCGCCATGAAAAGCGACGACGACGTGCGCAAGCAATCGAAGGTCGAGGCGCCGATCGCCGGCACCATCGTTTCTCTCGCCGTGCACCAGGGCCAGATGCTCAATCCGGGCCAAAACGCCCTATTGCGCATCGCCGACCTGACCAAAATGACGGTGCAGGCACGCGTCGCCGAAAACGACGTGACGCGGCTGCGCAAGGGCATGGACGCCTCCTTCGTCACGCCCGGCCTGCCCGGCAAACGCTGGACCGGCAAGCTGACGCAGATCATGCCGCTGCCGATCGACGACAGCGCCCAGCAAGGCAAACCTTCCTACTACACCGTGTTGTTCGACGTACCCAACCCCGACCATGATTTGATGACCGGGATGAATGCCAACGTCGAATTCATCCTCACCGAGTACGACAACGCCGTGACGATCCCCGCCTGCATCCTGCAAGATGCCAAATCGCCCGACCAGACGCTGGACGTGCTCGACGCGAACGGCAAGCCGTCCGAGCGCAAGGTCGTGCTCGGCTTGCATAACGCCCATATGGTGCAAATCGTCTCCGGCCTGCAAGCCGGCGAACGCGTCGTGGTGCAGAACCCGCCGGCCAATCCGGCCTGCCTGCACCCGGAAAACGATACGGAATACCGATGACACGCCCGGCCCCGATCCGAATCGCCTGCGCCGCAGCAGCATTGTGCCTGCTGGCCGGCTGCGGCACGCAGAACAAGACGCCTGACGCGCCACCAACCATGGATCTGCCTGCCGGCTGGAGCGACACCAGCACCGGCAACACCAGGCAAGCGTGGCCCGACAGCACCTGGTGGCAACATTTCGGCAGCGACGAATTGACCAAGCTCGTGGTCGAAGGGCAGCACAGCAACCTCGACATCGCGGCGGCCGTGTCGCGCGTGCGCCAGGCCGAAATCCAGGCACGCATTGCCGGCGCGCCGCTGGTGCCCTACGTCGACTTCGAAGGCGGCGCCAATCGCCAGCTGCCGCTCTCGTCAGGCGCGGCCACGACTTCGGCTTCGGGCCTGTTCAACGCCAGCTATGAAGTCGACTTCTGGGGCAAGAACAAGGCCAGCCTGTCCGCCGCCGAAGCCTCCTTGCGCGCCAATGTCTATGATCGCGAAACGGTGAACCTGACCGTGACTTGCGGCATCGTCTCAAACTATCTGCAGATTCTCTCGCTGCGCGACCGTCTCGCCGTGGCGCGCGAAAACGTCGCCAATGCCGAGCAGGTCTTGTCGCTCCTCCTGGCGCAAAGCCGCGCCGGCTCGGCTTCTGCGCTCGACGTGGCACGCCAGCGTTCGGTGATCGCCGACCAGCAGGCGCTGATCCCCGATCTGCAGGAACAGGAACGCGACGCCCTGACCGTGCTGGCCGTTTTGCTCGGCCACACACCGCAGAATTTCTCGATCCAGACCGACGGCCTGGCCGTGATCCAGATGCCGGACATCACACCTGGCCTGCCGTCTGAGCTGCTCTCGCGCCGCCCCGACATCCGCCGCGTCGAGGCCCAGCTCGCGGCGGCCAATGCGAATATCGACGTGGCGCGTGCCTCGCTCTTCCCCAGCATCAACCTGACCGGCTCAACCGGCGGCCAAAGCAGCGCGCTGGTATCGCTGTTTTCCGGCCCCAACCTGCTGGCCAATCTCGGCGCCTCCATCGTGGCCCCCATCTTCGACGGCGGCGCCCTCAAGAATGCGCAGGCATTGGCGGAGGAACAAAAGCGCGAATTGGTGCAGGTGTACCGCAGCACGGTGATGAATGCTCTGTCCGAAGTCGAAAAATCGCTCGGCATGATCCACAGCTCGGAAGAGCGCTACAAACTCAAGAACATCGAAGTCGAACAGGCCAGGTACGCCTTCGACTTGTCCAAAATCCGCTACCGCGAAGGCGCAGAAGATTTAATGACGGTGATCGATACGCAACGCAGCCTGTCCGATGCGCAAAACCAGCTCGGGCAGATCAAGCTCGACCGCCTGCAAGCCACCGTCTCGCTCTACAAGGCATTGGGCGGCGGTTGGCGGGACAAGCCGCCGCCCCCGCCGCCGCAAGGCAAGGACCAGCACGGCACCGGTTGAGTTTTAAAATCTCGCGCGCAGGAAAACCGTGGGGCCGTTCAGGTTCATGTGCAGGTCCGCGCTATCGCTCGCATCGTCGAGCCTGATGCGTGTTGCGGTGTATTCTGCGCCCACGCCAATGTTCTTGGCGAAAAACCACTCCGCGCCGAGCGAGGCATTATAGATATGCCCGCTCAGGTTGCCGCTGTTCTTTTCCACGCCGGATAAGTCGAGATACATGCGCGTATTCTTGTCGAAGGCATGGCGCCAGCCGGCCTGCAGCAGCGGCGCGAAGGTGTCGGCACTATAGCTGCCGCCGCCCGTGGCCGTTGCATTGTTGTCGAAGTTGGTCGTCGCCGTGCCGTTGGTGCCCAAATGGACGTGATAATAGGCCGCGCCGACGCCGACGCCGAACACGTCGGTCGAACTGCCGAACCACCACTTGTACGAGAGATTCGCCACGTCCAGATCGACATTGGCCGTCGCATTTGCATTGACGGTGGCATTGTTGCCCAGCGCAGAGAAAGACTGGCTCAGGCTGTCGGAATAGCGGTGATAAAAGCCATAGTAATCCAGCGCAATTCCCTGGCTGTCGCCAATCAGGAAATCGACCTGCGCGCGCGGCACGGTCGTGGCGTGCGAGCTGACGTCGCCCGAATTGGCCGCGCCATATTGGGTATCGACGCCAAGATCGACATCCGGGCGGACAAAGAACGCCCCCACGCCGATATTGACGCGATCGAGCGGATCAGGCGGATCGGCGAGTGCGGGTGCGGCGGCCGTGCCGGCGGCAAAAAAAAGCGCCGCAAGCGACACAGGGCGACGAAAATCGGAAACGCGGCTGGAGCGGACAGAGCGAATGGAATTTGTCATGATATTTTCGAGCAAAAAACAACCCGCCTGCCCTGCTTTCAATGGACGAATGGCGGGTTCGTGGTGGGGAAATCATTCGTGCAGTAACTTCACGCAGCTACTACCAGACCAGGGAAACCCGTTCGGTCTTGCCGTTGGTGACGGTCACATGCCTTACATGCGTCTTGCCATGCTCGTCGGCTTTCACGGTATATTTGCCGTTCGGCAGGTTGGCCAAAACAAACGGGCCGGCAGACGACGTCGTCAGTACCGCATTGCCCGATGCGTCTTCGACAGTCAAATTGACGTCGGCAACGAAATCGCCCTTGGCGGTGGCATGCTCCGAGAATTCGAGCACCAGCGGATAGCGGCTTTCAGCCTGCTTCATGGCGTCGGATTCGTCCTTGCCCACCCCACCGCTGATATAGCTGACATTCCCCTGGACGGTTTCCTGCGGCAGCGGCGCGCTATCGGCCGCCAGTGCCGGGATGCCGGCAAGAGCGCACATTCCGATTGCAAAAGCATTGGCGATCTTCATTTTCCATCTCCTCCATTTGCGAACAGGCAAAACATGTCCCCTGGAACGCGGATACCAGAAGAATGACGCAATCAGCGCGAGCGGCGACGGCACGTTCGCGCGACGACAGAAAAACCAATGATCAAGTAAGAGAAGCACTGGCCGCAGCAAACGGCGCCACGGTGAATTTCGTATCGTTTCGATAAGATTCGGTGCGCGAAGTTCCGCGAAGTTTCACATACGGCAAAGCAACGGGATATTGGCGCCGTGACACGGCGCCTGGAGGGTTATGCCGATGTCATGCTGCCCGGTGATGGCAGACGCGGTGACGGCCTTCCGACTTGGCTTTATACAAGGCTTGATCGGCGGCACGATAGAGCGAGGTGGTGTCGCGGCCGTCTTCCGGGAAATTGGCGACGCCAATACTGACGCCGCAGTGGATGCTGGTTCCAAGCTCGAACGGCCCGAGAAACGCCTGCAGCAAGCGGCGGCAAATCTGCTCCACGTCGGGGGACGAAACCGGTGCCGCCAGCAGCAAGGCGAATTCGTCGCCGCCAATGCGCGCCACCGAATCGCCGCTGCGGACGCCAGCCTGCATGCGCGAACCGGCCTCGACGATCATCCGGTCGCCGGCGTCGTGACCCAGCGTATCGTTGACTTCCTTGAAATGATCGAGATCGAGCAAGGCCAGCGCGAAACCCTGGCCGCTACGCAGCGCCTGCTCCACCATCTTGTGCAAGCGGTCGTCGAACAGACGCCGGTTGGGCAAACCGGTCAGGGAATCGTGGAATGCCATGTGCTCCAGCTTCAACTGGCTCTCGCGCAATTGCGCCGAGGTCCGCTTGTGCTCCGTGATTTCCATGCCCAACTCGGCGGTACGTTCGGCAACGCGGCGCTCGAGGAAGCGCTCATGTTCGAGCGCCTCGGCCAACCGCTTGGCCTTTTCCTCGGCGACCGCTTCGAGCGCCGCAGTGCGTTCGCGCGACAAGCCGACGATGCGCGAAGCCAGCGCCTGCGAGAACATGATGGCTTCCCACGCGCCTGCCAGCAGATAAATGCTTTGCACCCAGGTCGTGCCGCTGGTGCCGCCCTCGCCGAAAGCCAGCAGCGTGATCAGGCCGGCCAGCAGCGGCGCATAACCGAGCAGATACAGGCGTGCCGGTTCATAGCCTTGCCAGCTGCGGTAGACACCGACGCCAAGCAGAACGGGAATCCACACCATCGGTGCGAGCTGCATGACGGCGCCGGCAATCGCCGCAAAGCCGGTCAGCGCGGCAACCACGGCAAAGACATAGAGCACGATCAGGCCACGCATCAAAGGCATCCACCAGCGCGTGATCCTGGGCGTGTCAAGCAACTGCGCGGCAAAGGCGCAGACGAACACGCCATACAGATTCGTCAGCGCCTGGCTTCGCCCCACCAGCATATAAATCGACTCAGGCAACAGGAACTGGCTCAGGTAACCGTGCAAGTCCAGGGCGAACACCAGGTAACTGATGATCTGGGCGCTATACAGCACGTACAAGCGGTCGCGCAAGCGGGCCCACAGCAAAAAGTTGTACAGAGCCAGGCCTGCCATGATGCCGAAGCACAACCCCACGCCCAGGGTTTCCTTGATCGTCTGTTCCGACCAATGCGGGAACTGCCATACGCGCATCGGAATGCCGCGCGTATTGAACGACTCGATGCGCCAGAGCAGCGTGACCGTCTCGCCGGCAGGCAGATCGACCGGCCACAGATATTGCCGGTATGAGAATGGCCGCGTGCTATGCGGATAGCCCTCGCCGGTAGCCGGACGCGCAATGATCTTATCGCCGCGCACCTCGAACATCTGCACCCCATGCACCGAGTAAGGCAAATATTCGAACCACCATTGGGCAGGCGCATTGGGTTGGCGTTTGACGTCGACGCGCAACCAGGCCGCGTGGCGCAACAGGCCAAGGCCGGTGCGCCCCTCCGTCGGCGTGAAGGACGCACTCTTCAACACCTCGGCCGCGGTCATCTTGTCGCTTTCGTCGACGAAGTAGCTTATTTGCGGATTGATGTAGGCGCCGCTGCTACCGGGCCCGATCTGCAGCAACGGCGTGCCGGCGGCCCAAGTGCGGTCGGCATGCAGCAGGCAACAACAAGCAAGCAGCAAGGCAAGCAGAATCATGCCTGCCGTTCGGCGCGAAGCAAGGAACTGGGAATTGAGCTTGAGCATGGCCTATCCAGACCGATCGTAATAGTTGTTATCGACCCGAAACGACGGGCGGGAGCTCTCCCACCGGGGTTCCGGTGCTCCCAAAGCGGCTATGATTTTAGCACGCGCGCATTCAGAAATTGGCGCCAAGAATATGCCCCAGCTCGTCCTGCCAAGAGCAAAATGTAACGCGGAAAGACCGAAAGTAAGCCTGAAATGTAAAATCCAACATCATGTTGATGTTAGATTCGCGAGCGCGCGCCGCTTAATTTTGATATACGTCAACTGTCAAATATGACAGGTAGTGGACCCTGCGATATAGCAGAGCCACTTTCCCAAAAGAATAATTCTCCAGGGAAATAACTATGACATTAAATTAGCGGGTTGACCAAGAGGAATAGCAGCACCGCAGGACAACCAACCCGTCCACTCTTCTTGCCGAAAATGAAAATGCACGTGTTTGAGTATTTGCATCAACTACGCACCTTTGAGCGTAGGCATCTGGCGTTTATCCATACACTGGAAGACATGAACATGGTGTACCTGATCGGATTGCATCAGGAAAGAGGCGTGCCGCTGACGTTGAAGCACATGCTGTCCTTCGACATCGGCTCCGCCGCCACGCTGGAGCGGCGCCTGGCCCGCATGAAACGGCTGGGCGTCGTGGTTCAGGCGCGCTCCGAAGTGGATCGGCGCAATGTGGAACTCAAGCTCAGCCCCAAAACCTGGCGCACATTTCAACGCTACTCCACCATGATCGCGTCAAGCAATCACACCTACCTGGGTGATTCTGACTAGATCGAGAGGTTGCGCAATTACAACTGAAAGTTGGCAGAAAAAATTGTTTGTCAGATACAAATCTGCCTCAAGCTGATGCTTGATTGTCTAGACAAGGACTTATTTTTGTGTTCACGCCAAGCCGCCGCTGCGCTCGGCTTGGCGCATGACTTGTCGAATCCCGCGTAAGCTTCCTTACCGCGCCGTCCCGGCTCCGAAATCGATGATATATTTTGTTGCCCGTTCGTCACGCGTTTTTTAACGCATGACGAATGCAAAACAAAACCATCAATCACGGAGTAGACGCCCATGAGTCCGGCATTCCCGAAAAAAACCCTAGCCGTGGCAGTCTTCGCCATTCTTTGCTGTTCCATCTGCACAACGCCTGTTCTGGCCGCAAATGCGGCCGACAAACCGGCCGCCGTCCAGGGTAAACACCCCACCGCAGCCGACGCCGAGCAATTCGTCCGCGATGCTGAAGCCCGCCTGGAAAAGGCCGGCATCGATGCCCAGCGCGCCGAATGGGTGACGGAAAATTTCATCACCGACGACACCGAGACCATCGCCGCGCAAGCCAATGAGCATGCACTGGCGGTAGCGGGTGAGGTTGCGCTCCAGGCACGCCGCTTCAATGGCATGAAGCTGCCCGCCGAAACCGCACGCAAGCTCAAACTGATGCAATTGACCTTGATGCTGTCCAATCCTGCCGAGCGCGAGCGCTATGCCACGTTGGCCGCTTCAATGACCGGCGCATACGGCAAGGCCAAATACTGTCCCAAAGGCGGCGCCGACGGCAAGCCAGGTTCCTGCCTCGCATTGGGCGACATGGAAAAGATCATGGCCGAGAGCCGTGATCCGGCCAGACTGAAGGAAGTCTGGATGGGCTGGCACGCCCAGTCGCCGTCGTACAAGAAGAAGTATGCCGAATACGTCGAATTGTCGAACAAGGGCGCGCGCGAAATGGGCTTTGCCGATACCGGCGCGCTATGGCGTTCGCGTTACGACATGACGCCGGAACAATTCTCCGCCGAAATGGAGCGCCTGTGGCAGCAGGTCAAGCCCCTCTATGACTCGCTGCACACCTACACCCGCTACAAGCTGCGCCAAGCCTATGGCCCCGACGTGGTGCCGGCCGACGGGCCGATTCCGGCCCACTTGCTGGGCAACATGTGGAGCCAGACCTGGGACAATCTCTACCCCCTGCTCAAGCCGGCGACAGTCAACGACAACTACGACCTCTCCAAGGTACTCGAAGAACGCAAGACTTCCGCCGCCGACATGGCGCACTATGCCGAAGGCTTCTACACCTCGCTGGGCATGCCGCAACTGCCCGCCACCTTCTGGGAACGCTCGCTCTTGACCAAGCCGCAAGACCGTGAAGTCGTGTGCCACGCCAGCGCCTGGGATATCGATACGCAAACCGACGTCCGCATCAAGATGTGCATCCGCCCGACGGCTGAAGACTTCACCACCATCCATCACGAACTGGGCCACGTCTACTACTATCTGTCCTACCGCGACAAGTCGCCGCTGTTCAAGGATGGCGCCAACGACGGCTTCCACGAAGCCATCGGCGACACCATCGCCTTGTCCATCACGCCCGACTATCTGAAGAAAATCGGCCTGATGGATCAGGAACCTGACCCGTCCCAGGATATCGGCCCGCTCTTGAAGCGCGCACTGGAAAAGGTCGCCTTCATGCCATTTGGCTACATGGTCGACAAATGGCGCTGGCAGGTCTATTCGGGCCAGACCAAGCCGGCCGACTATGACAAGGCATGGTGGGAATTGCGCGAACAATACCAGGGCATTTCGCGCCCTGCCCCGATCGAGGCCGACGGCTTCGATGCCGGCGCCAAATACCACGTCGCCAGCGACGTGCCCTATGCCCGCTACTTCCTGGCCGACATGCTGCAATTCCAGTTCCATCGCGCGCTGTGCCGCGAAGCCGGCTATACCGGCCCCTTGAACCGTTGCTCGGTCTACGGCAACAAGGCCGCCGGCGCCAGGCTCCGGGCCATGCTGGCCATGGGCTCGAGCAAGCCCTGGCCGGAAGCGCTGAAAGCCTTGACCGGCGAAGACCGGATCGACGGCAGCGCCATCATCGAATACTTCGCGCCGCTGAAAACCTGGCTCGACGAGCAAAACCGCCAACTGGCGATTTCCGACAAGGCGCTCACCGGCAAGAAGTGATCGCCCTGCCCGGCGGCGCCCGAGAGCGCCGCCGGGCTTCCTCTTTTGCAGTCCCGCATTTCGTCACCTTCCGGCTCCGGTTCATCCGCTTTTTTTGCATCCTGCCCCCGATTCCTTGCGTTTCATCGCAAACGAATTGTTGCCCTGCCCAAATTCAACCATGCTTCATGCCGAAATCCCATGAAACGCGCTTTTCGCCCCGCCGTCACGCATTTTCGGGCCGCAAAACGCCGCATTGAATAAAAAGGGGTTTTAACAAGGCAAGCAGCAATTGACGCGACGCATCATTTAAAAACATACTGTCAATCATGCTTCTTGCAGTCGTACCTGATGAGACTATTTTGAAATGATTGGGTGATCACCCGCTGATTTCGAAATAGCTTCAAAAAGAACATCTCTCGGAGAAATCACCATGCTGCGCGTTTTCCCTGCTCTTCCCCTAGCCATCGTCCTCGCGCTGTCGCTCGCCGCCTGTCAGAAAGACGGCGCGGCTTCCAGCGGCGAAGCCAAGGCCGCCGTGACCCCGGCCGCCGACCCGCCGCTGTTGTTGTCGCCGGAAGACGTCTTGACTGTGCGCAACGGTTCGCTCGCCTCCGGCGTCGTCATCACGGGATCGATCCAGCCCGAACGCCGGGCCGATCTGCGCGCCGAAATCTCGGCCGTGGTGTTGCAGGTGTACAAGGAAAATGGCGAAACGGTCAAAAAGGGCGACTTGTTGATGCGCCTCGACGACACCTCGATCCGCGACGGACTCACTTCGGCGCAGGCCTCGGCGCGCGCCGCCTCGGAAGCGCTGGACCAGTCGGAACGGCAATATCAACGCCTGAAAACCTTGCGCCAGTCGGGCATGGCTTCGGCCCAGCAAGTGGAAGACGCCGAGATCCATCGCAACACCGCGCAAAGCGACAAGGCCGCGGCCGATAGCCGTGTCGTCACCGCGCGCCAGCAATTGCAGCGCACCGAAGTGCGCGCCCCGTTCGACGGCGTGGTCAGCGAACGCAAGACCTCCGCCGGCGACACCGCCGCCGTCGGCAAGGAATTGATCAAGGTGATCGACCCCACGTCGGTGCGCTTCGACGGTTTCGTCTCGGCCGACCAGATCAGCACCGTCAAGCTGGGGCAAAACGTCAGCTTCCGCATCAACGGCTATGGCGACCAGGAATTCACCGGCACCATCAAACGCATCGATGCCGCCGCCGACCCGACCACGCGCCAGGTCGAAGTGCTGGTGACGTTCGACAAGGGCACGCTGCCCAGCGTATCCGGGCTGTATGCCGAAGGCCACATCGAAACCAGCAGCATGGCCGCGTTGATGGTGCCGGCAGATGCCTTGATGCACAACGGCGACCACACCTTCGCCTGGCGCATCCAGGGCGGCGCACTGAAGAAAACCGAGCTGTCCCTGGGTCAACGCGATCCGCGCCAGGGCGACTACGCTGTGCTGAAGGGCCTGGCCAACGGTGACGAGGTGCTGCGCAATCCCACCACCACGCTCAAGGATGGCGCCAAGGTAAAAACCGTCGCTTCCGCCGCCACCGGCCCCGCCGGCAGCAGCGATTCGCCCGCAGCGGCGGCCGCACAAAAGGGGAAGTAAATGTTCCTCTCAGACTTCAGTATCAAGCGTCCCATCGCGATGATCGTCATCATCATCGCGCTCATGTGCCTGGGCTTGCTGGCGCTCAACAAGCTCAAGGTCAACCAGATTCCCGACGTGCAGCCGCCGGTGATCGTGGTCGACATCCCCTATCCCGGCGCCTCGCCTGAAACGGTGGAACGCGAAGTCATCAACCGCGTCGAAAAATCGCTGCAAAGCATCACGGGTGTGCACGAGATCCAATCGACCTCGAGCGAGGGCGATGCGTCGATAGTGATCATCTTCAATTTCCACAAAAACCTGGTCGAGGCATCGGACGAGATCCGCAACGCCATCGCCTCGGTGCGCTACAAGCTCCCGACGGAAATGCGCGAGCCAGTCCTGGAACGCATCGATCCGTCGGCGCAACCGATCATGGAAATCGCGTTGTCTTCGACCACGCTAAGCCACGCCGAAATCTCGCGCCTGGCCGAGGACGAACTGGCCGACAAGTTCCGCGCCGTCGATGGCGTCTCGACGGTGGCCGTCAACGGTTCGCTCAAGCGCGAACTGAGTGTGCTGCTGCGCGCCGAAAAGCTGCGCGAATTCAACGTCTCGGTGGCCGACGTGGTCAACGCCGTGCGCAACCAAAATACCACCGCGCCGGTGGGCAAGGTACGCGGCGCGCTCGACGAGGAAAGCATACGCCTGGTCGGCAGGATCGAGACGCCCGCTGAATTCCAGAATATCGTGGTCAAGAGAAACGGCGACGAAGTGGTGCGCCTGGGCCAGGTTGCCACCACCACCGACGGCTTTGCCGAACAAGCCGGCTACAGCCTGCGCAATGCCAACCCCAACGTCAACATCTCGATCTCGCGCTCGCGCGACGCCAGCACCGTCAACGTCGCCAACAAGATTCGCGACACGATGGAAGAGATCAACAAGACGCTGCCCAAGGGCACGGAAATGAAAGTCACGCAGGACGGTGGCAAGGATGCCGAAGACAGTCTGCACAACGTCACCCACGCACTGATCTTCGGCGCCGGCTTGACCGTGTTCGTGGTCTACGTCTTCCTCAATTCCTGGCGTTCGACTTTGATCACCGCCTTGAGCCTGCCGACCTCGGTCATCGCGGCTTTCATCGCGGTCTGGCTGTGCGGCTTCACGCTCAACTTCATGACGCTCCTGGGTCTTTCGCTTGCCATCGGGGTATTGATCGACGATGCCATTGTGGTGCGGGAAAACATCGTGCGGCATATGGAAATGGGCGAAGACCGGCGCACGGCCGCATCGCGCGGCACGGCTGAAATCGGCATGGCTGTAGCAGCCACCACCTTCTCCATCCTCGCCGTATTCATTCCGGTGGCCTTCATGCCCGGCGAAGGCGGCGGCGAATGGTTCCGCCCGTTCGCCCTGACGGTGGCGGCCTCGGTTCTCGTGAGCTTGTTCATCTCTTTCACGCTCGACCCCATGCTCTCGGCATTCTGGGGCGACCCACCCGGGCATCATCTGGAAGAAAAGCGCGGCATATCGCACGTGCTGCAAAAGTTCAACCACTGGTTCGATCACCAGGCCGACCGCTACGGCAATGTGATTGCCTGGGCATTGCATCACCGCAAATGGATGACATTGATCGCCATCCTCAGCTTCGTCGGCGCCATCGCGCTGCAAGCCACCTTCGGTGGAACGGAATTCCTGCCCAAATCCGACTACGGCACGATCGCCATCGACATCCGCACACCGCCATCGACTTCGATCGACTATGCACGACTGAAGGTCGAACGCGCCGCCGAGCTGGCACGCACCCTGCCCGAAGCAAAAGCAACCGACAGCACGGTCAATGCCGGCGGCGGCCGGGTCTATGTCGATCTGGGCAAGAGCACCGACCGCAAGCGCTCGGCCATCGAAATCGCCGTCGACTTGCGCAAGCTGATGTCGCAGCTGGTGGGCGCCGAATACGTCGTGCTGGACGACTTGAACAACGGCGCCCAGAAACCCGTGCAAATCCAGTTCTCGGGCCCCGATTCACGCAAGCTGACCGAAATCACCAACGATTACATGGCCAAGCTGGCCAAGATTCCCGGTGCGGTCGACGTCGGCCTGTCTGAACAGGCGCCGAAGGACGAATTGAAAATCGAGCTGAACCGCGGCCTGGCCAACCAGCTCGGCATCTCCTCGTCCGACGTGGCCCAAGCCTTGCGCGTTGCCTTCGCCGGCGTCGAAGTCGGCGACTGGATCGATCCGACCGGCGAATCGCGCGACGTCGCCGTGCGCCTGGCCCCCGAGGATCGCGTCAGGGCGGAAAACATCGAGCATCTGCCGGTGGCCGTCAGCGGCACCAACGTGCTGGTGCCCCTCGACCAGATCGCCAACATCACCATGGGCAAGGGGCCGTCGCAGATCAAGCACACCAACGGCAAACGCATGATCGCCGTTTCTGCGAACGTGCAAGGGCGCTCCCCGGGCGAAGTGACCTCCGACGCGATCAAACTGGCGCAAAACATCGACTTCCCGCCCGGTTACGGTATCGACCTGGGTGGCGCCTCGCGCGACCAGCAGGATATCTTCGCGGCCATGGGCATTGCCCTGCTGTCAGGTATCGGCCTGATGTATCTGGTGCTGGTGATTCAGTTCGGCTCATTCCTGGCGCCGCTACCGGTCATGTGGTCGCTGCCGCTGTCGTTGATCGGGGTCGTCCTGGCGTTGCTGGCGACGCATGGCACGCTGAACCTGATGAGCCTGATTGGTGTCATCATGTTGATGGGCCTGGTGGCGAAGAATGCCATCCTGCTGCTTGACGCGGCCCGCAAACGCGAGGCAGAAGGCTATGAACGGGAGGAAGCCTTGATGTATGCCGGCCGCAAACGCCTGCGCCCGATCCTGATGACGACCTTCGCCCTGATTGCCGGGATGATGCCGGTTGCTATCGGGATAGGACAAGGCGGCGAGTTCTATCGCCCGATGGCCGTCGCCATCATCGGTGGCACGATCACGTCCACACTGCTGACGCTGCTGGTAGTCCCAACCTTCTACGACAGCATCGAAATCTGGTGGGAGCGAAGGGTAGAAAAATACCACAAACGCGCAAACAAGAGACGCGAGAAAACCGCCAGCAGCGAAACGGTCAATCCCGTTTTGTAGATCGGCCACCTCTCATGACAAATGCCGCGCAAATGCGCGGCGTTTTTTGTTTCCATGCATTGCGTGAACGCTCGCGATCAAGCCGCTTTGTCGGTCACGCTCTTGTAGATGGTGTTCTTCGGCTGCGCAAACAAGCGCCGCAGCATCGGCTCGAACTCACCGATAGGCAGGGTGTCCGTCTTGGGATTGAACGCCGGATTGTCGTACAACTCGATGAATTCGGCCGTGCGATCGTAGTGGGCGTGCGCCGTGAACATGTCGCGCATGTTGCGATCCATGCCGATGTGATGAAAGAAGTTATACCCCTGGAAGATGCCGTGATGCTGGATCATCCAGTGATTGGCCTCCGAGACAAAAGGCTTGAGGATGGCCGCAGCGATATCGGGATGGTTGAAGGTGCCGAGCGTGTCGCCGATGTCGTGCAGCAGTGCGCACACGACGTATTCCTCGTCGCGTCCGTCGCGCAAAGCCAGCGTCGCGGTTTGTAGCGAATGGTGGTAGCGGTCGATGGGAAAGCCGCCGAAATCGCCGTCCAGCAGTTTCAGATGCACCAGCACGCGCTCGGGCAAACCCTTGGCAAAATGCATGAACTCGCCGCCGATGGCGCGCCAGTCTTCCTGTGTGCTCTGGTCCATGCGGACAAAGGTGGCACGGTCATTCATGGTTGTCTCCTGAAGTTATTGCAGCCGCAACGGCCGTCTTCAGGTCATTATATGCCGCGCCGATGTTCGCCGCCCAGACACCGCTCAAGCCGCTTCAATCAGCGCCTCCGCCGGTCCGGGACGGCCGAACAGGTAGCCCTGGAAGGCATGGCAACCGCTGGCGATCAAAAACTCCTTCTGCTCGCGCGTCTCCACTCCCTCCGCAATCACGGACAGGCCCAGGCTCTGACTCAATGTGACGATGGCGCGCACGATGGCGACATCGTTGGAATCGGTAAAAATGTCGCGCACGAAGGATTGGTCTATCTTCAGTTGCGCCAGCGGCAATTGCTTCAGATAGGACAGCGACGAATAGCCGGTGCCGAAATCGTCGAGCGAAAAGCTGATCCCATGCTCCTTCAAGGCATTCATGATGGCAATGACGTTGTCGACATCCTTCAACAACAGGCTTTCGGTCAATTCCAGCTTCAGCTTGCCCGCGCCGATGCGGTATTTCCGCATGGTAGCCAGCACCAGGTCGACGAAGTGGGCGTCGTGGAATTGGCGCGCGCTGATATTGACCGCCAGGCTCAGGTGCGCCGTGCCCGGATGGCGCGACCATATCTGCAACTGGCAACAGGCCGCGTCGAGTATCCAGGCGCCGAGCTGGATGATGAGGCCGATTTCCTCGGCCAGCGGAATGAAATGCGCCGGCGAAATCGTGCCCTTGTCCGGATGCAACCAGCGCACCAGCGCCTCGGCGCCGATCACGCGCCCCGAACTTTCCACCTGCGGCTGATACACCAGGAAGAACTCGCCATGCTGCAAGGCGCGGCGGAAGTCGGCCTCCAAGGCGGCATGTGCGCTGACGGCGGCCTGCATTTTCGGATCGAAGAAGCGTACGGTGTTGCGCCCAGCCCCCTTGGCTTGATACATCGCCAGGTCGGCCTGCTTCAATACCTCGTCTATCGTCACCTCCTGTCCCTTGAACAGGCTGACGCCGAGCGAGGGTGTGCTGAAATAGGGCGCACCATCGAGTTCGTAGACCTGGTTCAAGCCGGTCAGTATCTTGTCCGCAACGATCTCGGCATGCTCACCCGCTTCGGCCGTAGTCTTTCCCAAGCCTTCAAGCAGCACCACGAATTCGTCGCCGCCGAGCCGTGCCACGGTGTCGCCGTCGCGCAGGCAGGTCGACAGGCGGCGCCCTACCTCGGCCAGCAACAGGTCGCCGATGTCGTGCCCGCGCGTATCGTTGAGCTTCTTGAAGTTGTCGAGGTCGACGAAAATCAATGCGCCAAGGTCGATGCTGCGCTCACTCTTGATCAGCGCGTGGCGCAGACGATCCATCAGCAAGCGCCGATTCGGCAGGTTGGTCAACGGATCGTAGAATGCCAGGCTGCGGATTTCATCTTCCGCAAGCTTGCGCTCGGTGATATCGATCAGCGTGAACACATAGTGCGTGACGCTGCCGTCATCGGCATTGACCGCCGTGATGGATAGCCAAAGCGGGAAAATATGCCCGTCCTTGTGCAACGCCCAATACTCGCCCTGCCAGGCGCCCCCGGCCAGCACAGATTCCTGCAGGTCGGCATAAAACTCGGGCGGATGGTGAGCCGAACGGAAGGTCGACGCCGGCTTGCCGCGCACGTCGTCGGCGCTATATCCCATGATCTTGGTGAAGGCGCTGTTGACGCGCAAAATGACTTGCGTGCCGTCGGAAATAAGCATGCCTTCCTGCGACTCGAAAGCCACCGCCGCAACACGCAACTCCTGCTCCTGCAAGGCAGACTGCCGCCGCGCCGCCTTGAGCACGTTGTAGGCCGTAGCGTTATCGAGCGCGATGGCGCCGTAAGCGCACAGCGTGCGGATGATGGAGTGTGCTCGCTCGCCGTAGGCCGTGGACGACTCCGATTGCACCGTGATCACACCCAGGAGGCGTTTTCCCGAAATCAACGGGGCAAACAACGCGCTTTGCACCGAAGGCAAAATCGCATCGACCAAGCCACGGCCGGCAATCACGAATTCCGACCGCGCACGTGCGCTGCGCGCGACATTGGACTCGGCGTGCTGCAAGGGAATGCCGACCACTGCGTCGCTTTTGACCTGGCTGCCGCGCATGCAAAAGGCCTGGTGCAACTGTTCGCCCTGCAGCAGATACACGGCGAAGCAATGGACGTCGAGCAGCCGTCCCGCATGACGGTACAGGGCGCCATAAATATCGCTACTGTCGAGGCTGCCGGTGATTTCGCGGCCGATCAGGCCCAGCGCTTCAAGCGTGACGTTGGTTTCCTGCAGCGTGGCGGCCAGCGTTCGATGATGTTCGGTATCGGCCCGGGCGCGATCGATTTCGAAGCGGATCTGCATTGCCAGCGCGTGCTTTTGCGCTTCCTCGTTGCGCGAATGATTGCGCGCCTCGGTGGCCGCCGTTTCGTTGCGGTAGGCCTCGGCAAAATCGCCTGCGCCAGCATGCGCCGCGGCCAACTGGGAAAACAGGTCGGCCGGAACCGCATACCCTTCCATGCCCTCGCACAGCCCACGCGCCTGTTGCAGAAATTGCAGGGCAAGCGCATGGCCTTTTGCCGTTGCATACTCGGTATGCAAGTCGGCATAGACGCGCAAGGCCTGGATCTGCTCCTCGATGCTGCCTTTTTCCCGCGCCAATTGCAGAGACTGCTCGACCCAGGCAAGCGCATTGTTGAACTGGCCGAGATGCGCCAAAGCCGTCGCCTTGCCGCGGTAAACCTTGGCGCGCAATTCGAAATCGCTCTGCGCACTGTCGGTCTGTTCGAATTCGAGAAAGCGCTCGAGCGCCGTCTTGTAGTCGCCGGTATCAAGCGCCCAATGGCCCAGGCTGGAGACGATGGCGGCGTAGCTGCGCGAGCCCGACAGGACCAGGAGCGTTTCGTACGATTCGCGCAGATACGGCCCCGCCTCCTCGAAGCGCTTCAAGAGCCGCAAGGTCTCGCCGGTCTGGCGCAGGCATAGGCCGATACTGACCGGCCATCCGGTGCTGCGCGCCAGCTTCAGCGCACGCTCGTCCCAATCGAGCGCCGTGGTCAGGTCGCCCAGCGTGGCGAAGCCTTCGGCAATGTTGACGGCGCTGATCAGGGCCTGCTTCAATTGCCCGGTCGCATGTGCCGCGTCGTAAGCCTGCAAATCGCGCTTGATCGCACCGCCCGGGTCGTCGGTCAAGGCGGCGACATTGGCGCGCGCCGTCGCGACCCAGACCTGGACCGAATCATCGTAGGTGGCGGTTTCATCGAAATATTGCGCCAATCCGACGCTGGCCGAGCCGGGATCGCTGAACGCGGTATAGGCAAGCTGGCGCGCCCGCGCGATCTGCACGCGCGAGGCCTCGCCGCTCTTTTCGTAATAGCTGAGCGCCCGCTCCAACTCGCGGTCGCGCGCCTGACGGTCGCCGCGCTCGTTCCAGGCAGAGCTGAGCAGCCATTCTGCGTCGCCCGCGCCAACGTAGTCGCTCAAGCCGAGGAAAGTATCGAGCGCAGCCTCAAGCAGAATCCTGGCCCCCTCGATATCGGCGACCAGCGAGCGCACCTCGCCCCTGACGAGCTGCAAGCGCGCATGTGCGGCAGGCCGGCCCTCGCGCCCATCCGAGCCCAGTGCCGCCTCGGCCCGGTCGGCCAGGGCCAGCGCACGCACGCAGTCGCGTTGCCGCAAGTGCCAGGACAGCGCGACCAAAGTATCCACCTCGACCGCGTCCCCTGCCCTCTCGAGTACAGTCTCGAGTGCAGCCAGATCCTCGTCCAGTGCAAACAGGTGTAAGCTCATGGCCCATTCTTGCATTGCGTCAATGTCAAGTCAATCTATGTAGAACAACGCTTGGACGCCAAAAAAATCAAAACAATTGCATCTGTCAAGGCGAAATTTTCACCTGGAACGTCGGTTGTCCCGCAGCGCCTTCCAACGTTACACTAGCCGCTCCTGGCAATATTTATTTTTGCACCAAAGCAACACATGCACATCAGAAAAGCAAGCAAAGCCGACTTCGTCGCCATATGGGAAATCTTCCACGCCGTCGTCGCAAGCGGTGACACCTACGTATTCTCTCCCAATACCAGTCGCGAAGAAGCCAACATCTACTGGCTGGGGCCAGATATTGCCAGTTTCGTTGCAGAAAACGACGGCAATGTGGTCGGCTTTTACAAGCTGATCCCGAATCAGCGCGATCTCGGCGCACACGTCGCCAATGCGTCCTTCATGGTCAGCCCGGAAGCGCATGGCCAAGGCGTCGGCAAAACCATGGGACAGCACTGCCTGATTGAAGCAAAAAAAGCCGGCTACCTCGCCATCCAATTCAACTTCGTCGTCAGCACCAACGAAGGCGCCGTGTCGCTGTGGAAAAAACTCGGCTTCGCCATTGTCGGCACTCTGCCCAAGGTCTTCCGGCATGCGCGGCTCGGTTACGTCGACGCTTACGTCATGCATCGCTTCCTCGACGACATCACAGTCTAATAGGACCTGCGGCAAAAAATCGCGCCATGGCCCCGCTTCCCAGTCTGTTTATGGCAGCAGATGCAAACCATCCTTCTGCATCGCAAATTGCGCATTCTTCAACGTCACATCCAGGGCGCCGACTCTCCCGTCAAGGCACCCGGCGAGAAAACGTTCCGCAAGCAGCCAGTTGAGCCTTTCATTTTCCGCATTGTTGAACACGTGGCCGGTGCCCTTGTAGACAAACAGCGACAGCAAGGACCCCTTGCCGGCTTGTTCGGCATTTTTCTCAAACGCCAGCGTGCCGCCTATCGGGACAATCGGGTCGTTCTCGACTCCGGTCAACAATAACGGGACGTTCAGCCGCGCCGCAGCGCCAATGGGTGAACGCTCGAGCAGTCGAACCTTGTCGGCCTTCTTGCCGGGGTCGCCGATCTGGGCGGCCAATTCCGCCTCCATCTCAGGCATCGCACGCATCCTTTGCGCGACGAATTCCGCCAGGTCGGTCGCACCGGACATGCTGATGGCGCAAGCATAGGGATGATTCTCGCGCAGCACCGCCTCGAGCGCCGCATAGCCGCCGTAACTGCCGCCCACGATGGCGATTTTTCTCGGATCGGCCAAGCCATGCTCGATGGTCCAGCGCGCGGCATCGTCGAGATCATCCTGCATCTTGCCGCCCCATTCGCCGCGCCCCTGCATCTCCAGCATATGGCCGACGCCGTGCGAGCCGCGAAAGTTGACAGTCAGGACCATGTAGCCGTGCGCGGCCAGCCATTGCACCACCGGGTCTGCATGCACGCTGTCGCGCTCGCCGGGTCCGCCGTGCACCAGCAACACCGTCTTGCAACCCGCGCCGGGGCACATCTCGGCCGGCATTGTCAGATACGCCGAAAGAAGCAAACCGTCGCGTGCCGCAATCGCCTGCGGCCGTTGCGGCTGCAACGGCCATGCTGCCAGGTCTTCGCGTCCGGTGTACAACTGCGTGAGATTGCCGGCCTTCCACAGGTAAATCGCGTCGGCCTGTCCCTGTGCAGCGCCCGACAGCAGGCAGGCGGCATCATCCGCGCTGCGCGACACCATCTCGACACCGTCCGCGAAATGTGGGCCGGCGGAAGCAAGGATGCGCGCCCCTACCCCGCTGACTGCCTTCATCTGCGGCTTGTCGGGCATCACCGTGTAAGACAGCGGCTCGCCGTTGCTGCGGTCAAACAGGATGCTCGTGATGTCGCCACTCTCCATGCTCACGGTTTTTTGCTGCAAGGTGTCGAGATCGAACGTTGCCAGCGAAACGAAGTCGCGCACATCGGCGTCGAGAAAGTAAATCTCATGGCGCGCGGCGGAACACGAGGCCAGCGCCGTGCCGGCCGCACGAGAGGCCTCGCCGATACGGCGCAACACGCGCCACTGTCCCTTTTGCTTGACCAGATAGGAGACAGCACCATCGGCGCCATCGTCGGCCTTGCGCTCGAAGCGCAAGCCGAACGGCACGTCGGGGCAAGCGCCGAAAGCGAAGGGAATCACCTCGCCATCCTGCACGACAGGCTGCAGGCGCCCTTGCGCCATATCGACTTGAAACAAGGATTGCGCGACCGGGCTTTCTGCGTCGCGGTAGATCGCAATCGGAAAAGCCAGATTGTCGCGCGCCCCGGCGGCCACATACAGCGCCTCCGGCGCCTTCAGTTGCGCCAGCAAATCGACCCGCCGGCCCGAATCCATATCATAGGCATAAAGCATTTCCAGCCCGGAGCCGCGCACGCCGGCACTGACGATGATGCGATTCGTATCGCGCGCCCACTGGGCGAAATAAATCGCCAGATTTTCTTGCGGCTCGACGACGAACACCGGGCTGCCGCCGTCGGCGCGCGACGCGATCACCGACATGTGCCCGCCATTGCGTTGCACGTGCAGCAAAAACCGCCCGTCGGCACTCAATTGACTGCCGAAATTGGAAAGATGGCCAAAGGTATGCGGCGTCGGAATGGACGTCTGGCAAAAAGCCGGGCCGGCGCCGAACAAAAACAGCAGGGCAATAAAACGCAGCAACATCGTTGTCATGGGGTTCGGATCAAACGTCATTTTATTTCGTATCGCAGATCGGCACAGAGCAGTCCAGGCCACTGTTATCCCCGATTCACAAAATTCACAAAAAAGCACCTGTCATTTCTGACATGGATTTGTTAAATTGATCAGAATAGAATAAATCATTATGAGGTCTGCGACACGGATCGGTCTTGGTGCCCTGATGCATGCACGCGATCGAGTCTGCAACGACGCCCGATGATTGTATGACCACCCGTTGTCGGGAAGCATTTCCTGGCAATGTCCACTGTGAGGTTGCGCAAATGACGCGAGACGAATGTATGGGTGCCGCCAGCGCTGCATTCGGTGGTGCTTTTGCCTGGGCGAAGCGCGGCTATTGGCAGATCAAGATCGAGACGATGCCCCTGCGCACGCTGGTGCTGTCGAAAGATTTTGTACAAAGAAATATTTTCGAAAACGAAATGCCGGCGGATGAGTTTTGCGGCATCCTGAAAAACATCCCCGCCGAGCAATGGTCGATCGATGAAGAAGGTTGCCTGCTCTATCTCATGCATTGACCGGCCGCCAACACAAGGGTAATCCGACGATGGTTGAAACCAATAGCCTGGCCGAAGTCGCACAGGAAATGGTGAGCGGGATGCGTGACGACGGTCATCGCGACACCATCACCCAAACCGCACAAGTGCTCGACCTCGGCGACGGGAGGAAGGCCACCGTGTGCATTACCGTCACGACCGACCAGGAACTGTTTCTGTAGCCCCGCCGTCACGATGAGGAAAATCGTGATGGCACGCCAAATACCCTGTAGTCCAACGCTCCCAGGTTTCCCCGTTTAGCCTGGAGCCTTCCCATCGAGCGCGGCCAAGACCCGAAAACACGGCGGTCGCCCCTCCTGTCGGCCTATTAAAACCAAGTCTAATCAAGACAAGGTATGCATTGTTTATCTATAATCGAGATAAACAATCGATTGATCCAGCTTATGCGCATCACGCTCAGGCAGTTGCAGATTTTCATTGCCGTCGCCGAATCGGGCAGCACCGCGGCGGCGGCCGAACTGGTGGCGCTGTCGCAATCGGCGGCGAGCGCCAGCCTGAAGGAACTCGAAAACCTCTTGCATACCGAATTGTTCGACCGTGTCGGCAAACGGCTGGCGTTGAACGACAATGGTCGCCAGTTGCTGCCGCAGGCGCGCCAGATGCAGGATGCCGCCGCCACCATAGAGCGCCAGTTCGGCAATGAAGCCGATGCGTCCGGCCTGCGACTCGGTGCCAGCACGACGATAGGCAACTACCTGCTGCCGCACATTCTCGCGGCGGCGAAGCCCCGTCAGCCCGAGGCCGGCCTGCATCCCGTTGTCACGATTGCCAATACCGCCGATATCGCCGCTGCCGTGGCAAGTTTCCAGCTCGATCTCGGGTTGGTGGAGGGTCCGAGCCATGAAGCCGATCTGACCATCGAACCCTGGCTGACCGACGAATTGCTGATCGTCGCCTCACCTTCCCATCCCATCCTGGACAAAGGCCGGCATACCAAGGTCCGCATCGAGGCTCTGCGGGAAGCCGGCTGGCTATTGCGCGAACGCGGCTCCGGCACGCGCGAAACGGTGGAGCACGTCCTGCTGCCGCATCTGCATGAATTACGCGCGGCCGCGGAATTCAGCAATGCCGAAGCCATCAAGCATGCCGCCGCTGCTGGGTTGGGCCTGGCCTGCCTATCGCGCCTCGTGGTGCAGGACCTGCTGGCCGCCGGCACGCTGGTGAGCCTGCAGACGGCCCTTCCGCCTTTGAGCCGGCATCTCTACCTGATCCACCATCGGCACAAGGTATTGTCCTCGCGCCTTCAGCGCTTCCTGCAGCTATGCCGCGATTGGCAGCGGGGTGGCTAATTTTCCACGGTTTGATGCTTGCAGTAGAGCATTTTCCATTATGATTAAGAGGCTGTTTCAAAGTGAACGGGGCCGGACACGAGCCGGGCATGTTCGTTTTGAAACCGGCTTCCAGCGGCTTACCTGCAAATTGCTCACCCCATGCAAATGAGTTCGATCGACACGCAGAGCAAAAACACGGCGAACCTCGCGCTGATCGTCGTCGTCCTGCTCGCCGTGTCGCTGCTGGTGTTTCTATGGCACTCCAGCAACGACCTGGCCGATGACTATCGCGCGGTCAACCACGCCCATGCAGTAAAGAGCAAGCTCGAAACCTTGATGAACCACGTGACCGACGGCGAGACCGGTGAACGCGGCTTTCTGATTACCGGCACTGAAAGTTATCTCGAGCCATACCGCAACTATCTGTCGCACATCGACGCCGACACCGACGAGCTCAATGACCTGACCGCAGAAGATCCTGGACAGCAGCAGCAACTGGCCCTTTTGCGACCCCTGCTGCTGGAGCGCAAAAAATTGTTGAACCGCATGATCGATTTGCGGCGCGAACACAGTCTGGCGGAGCTCGCCGTCGACCCTGAATTTGCCAACGGCAAAGAGGTGCACGATCAAATTCGCAGCGTCGTCGACAACATGATCGCACGCGAACGCGCGACGATACGCCAACGCGACAGCGACGTAGCTTCCGCAACCAGCCTGACCCGGGGCGCCATGACAGCGGTTGCGCTCGGCGTCGCCTGCCTGGGCATTGCGCTATTTTTCGGCAATTGGCGCGACCGTGCCGAGCGCGCCAGATCCAGGGAAGCATTGTATGCGGAAAAAGCGGAGCGCGAACGGCTACAGGAGCAATTGCAGCAAAGCGTCGAATTGATGAACCGAATGAGCGAACTCTCGCACGTCGGCGGCTGGGAACTGCTTACCGATAGCCGCAAGCTGTCGTGGTCGCCGGAAGTGTACCGCATCCATGAAGTAGACCCGCGCGAAACGCTCGACATCGACAAAGCCCTCCCGTTCTATCCCGGCGAAGCGGGGCCGTTGATGCAGGCGACGTTCCAGAATGCCATCACACGCGGCATCTCGTGGGATCTCGAGCTCCCCTTCATCACCGCCCGTGGACGACGTCTCTGGGTCCGCACCATCGGTGTGGCGCACCAGCGCGACGGCGTCACCTGGAAGCTCGATGGTTCGTTCCAGGACATCACGGCGCGCAAGCGGGCCGATGAAGCGCTGCACGAGGCCAACACCCAACTTGCCTTCGAACGTGACCGCGCCGAGGCGGCCAGCCGCGCCAAGAGCCAGTTCCTGGCCAACATGAGCCATGAAATCCGCACGCCGATGAACGCCGTCCTCGGCATGGTGCAATTGCTCGGGCAGACCGAGTTGACCAAGCGCCAGCACGACTACGTGCTCAAGACCGAGCGCGCCGCCAAATCCCTGCTTGAAATCCTGAACGACATCCTCGATTTTTCCAAAATCGAAGCCGACAAGATGGTGCTCGACGTGCAAGCCTTTTCGCTCGACAAGCTCATGCGCGATCTCGCCGTGATCCTGTCGAGCAGCCTGGGCAAAAAAGACGTGGAAGCCCTGCTCGACATCGATACGCGATTGCCTATCCACGTCAAGGGCGATTCGCTGCGGCTGCAACAGGTATTGGTCAACCTGGCCGGCAACGCCGTCAAATTCACCGAACGCGGCACCATCGTCGTGTCGCTGAAACTCGCCAGCGAAGACAACGCCCATATCGTCGTCGAATTCGCCGTCAGCGACACCGGCATCGGCATTTCGCGCGAACACCTGCAACAGATCTTCGTCGGCTTTTCCCAGGGCGAAGCGTCGACCACGCGACGTTATGGCGGCACCGGCCTTGGCCTGGCAATCAGCAAGCGCCTGGTGGAATTGATGGGCGGCGAACTCAAGGTGGAAAGCGAACCGCACCAGGGCAGCCGCTTCCATTTCTCGCTGCCGTTCGAACGGGCCACGCTTGAAGGCAACATCCAGGACAAATACAACGAAGTCACGCTCCCAGGAGCCACACGCAGCCTGCGCACGCTCGTCGTCGACGACAGCGACATGGCACGGCAAGTCCTGCACGGCATGATCGAAGCGCTGGGCTGGCATTGCGACACCGCCGACAGCGGCTACCAGGCGATGCGCGCCATCCAGGCCAGCATGGAACGCGGCCGCAACTACGACGTCATCTTCATGGACTGGAAAATGCCGGGCATGGATGGCTGGCAGGTGACCCAGCATATCCGCCAGGTGTATCCGGCGTCGGCCGTGCCCATCATCATCATGGTGTCGGCTTACGGGCGCGAGGTGCTGGCCGAGCGCCTGCAAAACGAACCGATGGCGCTCGACGGCTTCCTGGTCAAACCCGTGACGGCGTCGATGCTGTTCGATGCCGTGGTCGATGCCAAGGCGGGCAACGACTCGTCGGCGGCGCTGCGTGTACCGCAACGTTCCGTATCGAAGCGTTTGGCCGGCCTGCGCCTGCTGGTGGTGGAAGACAACGCCATGAACCAGCAGGTGGCATACGAACTGTTGACCGGCGCCGGCGCCCAGGTCAGCATGGCCAACAACGGCCGTGCCGGTGTCGATGCTGCCCTGTCGGCCGAGCCGCGCTTCGACGCCGTGCTGATGGACGTGCAAATGCCCGAGATGGACGGCTACACCGCCACAGCCGAAATCCGGCGCCACCCGCGCCTGGTCTCCATGCCCATCATCGCCATGACCGCCAACGCCATGGCCTCGGACAAGGAAGCCTGCCTGGCCGCGGGCATGAACGACCACATCGGCAAGCCGATCGATCTCGATGCCCTGGCCTCGACCATCCTGCGCCATTGCAAGCCGCAGCCGGACCAAGCCCATGCTGCACACGCAGTTGCCGCAGTCGACGAAACTGTCGAGGCCGCCGAATCCGGCGAACCCCTCCGGCCCGAAAGCGGGCAAGACGAACTCGCCCGCGCCTTGCAACGCATGGGCGGCAATACTGCGCTCTACCTCAACATGGCCAACAGCTTCGGCCCGACTGCGAAAACCATGCACGACCAGTTGCAGTCGCACATGCGCGACGGAGAAATCGGCGAAGTCACCCGCGTGCTGCATACGCTCAAGGGCATCGCCCGCACCATGGGAGCCACCGAGCTGGGAGACTACGTCGAACGCGAAGAGAAACGCATCAAGCAAAGCGGCAAACTCGGTTCGCCGGGGCTGACTGCCGACACGCTGTCGCCGCTGATCCGGCACCACACCGATACAGTGTTACAGTTTGCGCAAGGCTTGAACAAAAACGAAAAAAGAGCGAGCATCGCGGCAAGCACCCAGGACAAGGGCACAGCCAGCCAGGAAGCCAGAGACATGCTCGAAGAATTGAACCACCTGCTCGAAGGCCGGAACATGCGTGCCTTGACCGTCTTTGGCGACTTCAAGGAGCGCTACCAGGAAATCCTCGGCCTTGGGCTGGCTCCGCTGGAGCAGCAGCTCGACAAACTCGATTTTCGCCAGGCCCAAAATGAATTGAAAGCGCTCAAGGAGAGCCTGCAATGAGCGCAATGAACGAACCTGCGGCGAGTTCTTCGGGCCTGCCGGATTCGATGCAGACGGCGCGCCCCAGACTGTTGATCGTCGACGACCAACCGATCAACATCCGTTTCCTGCACGAGATTTTCCAGGCCGATCACGATGTATTCGTCGCCACCAGCGGCGCCGACGCGCTGGCTTTTTGCGCCGCCACGCTGCCCGACCTGATCCTGGCCGACGTCATCATGCCGCACATGGACGGCTACGAGCTGTGCCGCCGCCTGAAGCAGGACGAGCGCACGCGCGAAGTGCCCGTGATCTTCGTCACCAGCCACAGCGATACGCCGGAAGAAGAACAGGGGCTGGAAGCCGGGGCTGTCGATTTCATCTCCAAGTCCGCCAGCCCGCGCGTGATCCGAGCGCGCGTCAAGACGCATTTGACGCTCAAGCACCAGACCGACCTGCTGCGCTCGCTGTCGCTGCTCGACAGCCTGACCGGCATCGCCAACCGGCGCAATTTCGACGAAACCCTGCGCGCCGAATGGCGCCGCTGCGCGCGCGAAACCAAGCCGCTGTCGCTGCTCATGATCGACATCGACTTCTTCAAGCGCTACAACGACGAATACGGCCATCAGGCCGGCGACGCCTGCCTGCGCGCCGTGGCCGGCTGCCTCAAAAGCTGCATGACGCGCTCGCACGACCTGGTAGCCCGCTACGGCGGCGAGGAATTCGTCTGCGTCCTGCCCGATACGCCGCATGAAGGCGCGCAAACCAAGGCCGGCGAACTGCTTGCGGCGGTGCGCACCCTGTCGATTGCCCATGCGACATCCGACGTTCCCGGCGGCGTGGTATCGATCAGCATCGGCCTGGCCTCGGTCACGCCGCACCACGAGCACATCATGGAAAACCTGACGCTGGCAGCCGACCAGAGGCTATACCACGCCAAGCAGGAAGGCCGCAATCGCGTCAAGGCAATCCGATTGGAGCAGTCATAACAATGAAAACAGTCACGACAACAGCCAAAGCGGCAGCCATTTTTCTCGGCCTCGCCCTGGCGTATGGAACGGCACAAGCCCGGCAGGATGCCTCGGAAAACAACGCTCGCATCACCGCACGCTACTACCAGACGCTGGTGTCGGGCAGCGCGCCGAATCTCGCCGAATTGAACCTGCTGATCAACACCCTGCCCAAGGGCGGCGATCTGCATCACCACTATTCCGGCGCCATCTATGCCGAAACCTATATCGACTGGATCGGCAAACAAGGCTATTGCGTCTATCGGCACGACGAACCGGCCAACTGTGCCGACACCTATCCCGCCGCCCGCGACTGCCACGCCGCCTTTCGCATCGAAACCAAACCGGCCCAGGGTAAAAGCGACCCGAATTGCCTGACGTCGCAGCAAATCACGGACAACAACGGCTTTTACCGCGAACTGCTGATGCGCTGGTCGGACAAGGATTTCGCCAACCACTCGCACGAATCCAATCCGCCCGACCAGCAATTCTTCGACACCTTCGGCTACTTCGGCGCGGCCTCGTCGTATTCGCCGCCCGCAGGATTGGCGTTACTGAAGCAGCAAGCCAAGGCCGACAACCTGCAATATCTGGAAACCATGTTGAAGGGCGCCCCGGCCACCGAAAATGCCGAACTCTCGCGCCGCGTCGATGCCCTGCCCCCTGATGCCGATGGCGTCGAACTGCAGCAAGCCTTGCAGGCTTATGCCGACGCCCTCGACCACGATAACGTCGCGCAAAAGAAAATCGCCGAATACCGCGACAGCATGGAAGCCTACGCCAAGGGTGTGGACGACGCGGAATTCACGCTGCGCTTCCAGAGTTACGTCTCGCGCAACAACCCGCCGGGGATGGTTTTCGCGGGCCTCTATTCCGCCTTCGCCGCCGCACACAATAATCCCCTGATTGTCGGCGTCAATATCGTCGGCCCGGAAAACGGCGTGGTCGCGATGCGCGACTACCGCCTGCACATGACCATGTTCCGCTTCCTCAAGCAACGTTTCCCCGACGTACGCCTGGCCATGCACGCGGGCGAGCTGACGCTGGGCATGGTGCCGCCGCTGGGCTTGAAGAGCCACATCCGCAATGCCGTCGAGATTGCCGGCGCCCAGCGCATCGGGCATGGCATCGACATCACCTACGAAAGCGATCCGGAAGGCCTGCTCGATGAAATGAAGAAACGCCACGTCGCCGTCGAAATCTGCCTCTCCAGCAATGCCTTCATCCTCGGCGTGGAAAAAGAGGCGCACCCGGTATCGGTCTACCTGCGTCATCATGTACCCATCGTGATCGCCACCGACGACGAAGGCGTCTCGCGCAGCGACATCAATGCCGAATACCTGTTGTTCGTCAGCCGCTACAAACCAGGCTATGCCCAGCTCAAGGACACCGTCTACAACAGCATCCGCTATTCCTTCCTCAGCGACGACGAAAAGAAATTGCAGATCAAGCAACTTGATGCACGGTTTGCCCGCTTTGAGGCTGAAACCGCCAAGCTGGCAGCAGAAGCGGCATTGCCGGAAAAGAAATGAACGGGCCGGCCGCCTGTTGCAAATTAAATTTTCCGGAACACAAAATGGCATGATGGGGAAAAGCGCTGCTATCATGCAAGCCTGATCTTTGCCCTATTCGGATGACTCCAGAACCTGGCGCCCATGCTGAAACTGCTGAAGAAGAAAAAAAAGATCGACGTCGAAGCGTTCATCACCGACAGCTATAAAAGCTTGCAGTTGGTGACCGAAGAGCATCGCAAAACCTGGCAACTGGGCCAGGAAAAGGCGTGGGCAGTCGACGAAGAAAGCGGCAAGATCAGCTTCACCTTTGCCAACGGCGCCATCGCCTCGGCGTCAACCCAGGTGGTAGGCACCTTCCAGGTGCAAGACAAGACGTTCACCTGGGGCTGGCAGCACCCCAACGTGATTCCCAAATTGCAACGTCACGCATTCCGCGTGCGCGAATTCGGCCTCGAATATGGCGCCGAGGAATTGACCACTCAGCAAGTCCCCTGCACCGAACGCCGGGCCTGGGAATACACCGCGCTGGCCATGCTGCTGGCCGAAGCCAACGGCGCCTATTGCCTGCAAACCCAGCCGGAAACCTTCGTCTTCCTGACTTTCGGCGAAGTCGATCTGAAGCGCGCCTGACGCGCCTGAATCAAGCCCCGCCCGCCGTCCCCCGGCCCAGCCGTGCTACCATGCGCGGCGAGATTCCAAACCAGCCACATCCATGCCGCTATCCAGACAATTCCTGCGTCAATTCCTGCATTTCGCCGCCGTCGGCGCCTGCGGCACCCTGGTTCAGTACACCATGCTGCAGATCGGCACCGCCTGGCTGGACATGCAGCCCGAATGGGCTTCCGCCATCGGCTACATGCTCGGTTCGGTAGTCAACTACCTGCTCAACTATTTTTTCACCTTTGCCAGCGGCAAAAGCCATATGGAAGCGGCGAGCAAGTATTTCACCTTGCTGGGTATCGGCTTTTGCATCAACACCGCCCTGATGGCCCTGTTGGCGCATCATCTGGGGTGGAACAAATGGATCGCCCAGATGCTGACCACCGGCATCGGCCTGATCTGGAACTTCACAGGCAGCCGCTTCTGGGCATTTCGGGAAGCGCACCACTGAGAAACAGTGGTGCGCGAGCGCCCGCGCAGGCTACTGCGCAGGGGTGACGGGCGGCGTCGCGGGAGCTGCGGGAGCTTGAGCAGGCGGAGCCGGCGGCTGCGCCGGCACGGTTTGCCAACCGGAAGGACAAGTCTTCACGTAAGGGAAATATCCCTCGGGATTCTTGCAGTAATACCAGGAATTGGCCGGCTGCACCGTACCCGCCTCGGCAACCGGCGCCATTTCGACATAGGTCACCGGCGCGTCGAGGTAAAAGCTGGTGCCGTAATACGGCATCGCATAGCCATAAGTCCAGGGGAAATACCAGGGCCAGAAACCGTAAAACCCGTAGCCGTGATGATAGCCATGCCAGCCGGCCGCCCCGTTGTGATGCCAGGATGAAGCGGAATGATGCATCGGCGGCGGCGTCGAATGGGTGGACGCCGCAGCAGGAAAACTACAGCCGATCGCTCCGGCCAGGGCACAAACCAGCAAGGTCTTACCGCAATCCCGAATTCCCGACATCATCCCTCTCCGTGTTGCGTTGCGGCTTCCCGCTTCGCATTGGTTTCAGTATAGGACAAACCGCAAGGCAATATCCGCCGAACTTATTGACAGGTAATCTGGGCCGGAAGAAGCGCCGCGCCATCGGTAATCGTACCTGTGGAGCTTGAAACGTTCGTAATGTTTGAAATGCTGCAAGTCTGCCCCGTCGGCTGACCCGAAATGGTCGGCTGACCCGAAATGACGACCTGGTAACTGGTGCCAAGCGGCAGCGCCTGCGGGAAGGACCATGCCACGACCGAGGCGCCCGTACCGGTGATCGTCAAGGGATTGACGCCATTGAGGGTCAAGGACAGTGTCGCGTTGTTGCTCAAACCCGTCACCGTGCCATAGACGTCATCGCTCGACGAAACCGAAGAAACGCAGGCGACCACAACACTGCTGACGTCGCCGATATTCTGTTCGACGATGCCGATCTCATTCTCGACCGTACACGTCTCGCCGGCGGGCTGACCGGTTGCCGTCACGGTCACGACATAGGTCGTGCCGACATCGAGCGCGGTGGGGAAGGTAAAACTGCCGTTCTGCTTGACCGTCAAGGTATCGGTCAAATTGTCCTGCAAGGTGACCGACTCGCCGGTCTGCAGGCCGATCACCGTGCCCCCCACGGTTTCGGTAATGGTACTACCGCCACAGCCTGCCAAAACAAACGCGACGGCCAGCGCAAAAAATTTCAAGTGCTTCATCATTGCTTCCTAATCTGTTCTAACGATTCTTATTCGATTCAGGGACTGCTTACTGGCAGTTGAAATCAATCGTAACGTCAACCGTCGTGCCGTCGACACTGACAACGCCACCGGACGCCGGCGTGCTGCCGGAGACCGTGCAAACCTGCGTCGGGTTGGTCGGTTGCGTCGCCACGGAAACCACATATAGCGTACCCAAAGGCAGCGTCACCGTCGCGCCCGAGGCATTGGTAAAATTGACCGTGCCATTGCCGGTCACCGTCGTCTGCAAAGCCGTGAGAGGGTCATTTTGCAAGGTCAGCGACAAGACGACGCTGTTCTTCGCATCAAGCCCGCTCACCACAGCATTGAGCGTCGCGTTGTTGCTGCAAGCCACCGCGACATTGCCGATCGGGTCGCCGGAAAAATCCACCACGCCCGAGCCGTTGGTTACCGAACAGGTCTGATTGGCCGGTTGCGTCGCAACCTGGACATTATACGAACCCTGGCTGGCAATGGTTTGAGCGAAGGTGAAGCCAACGCTTGACGCAGCGTTGCCCGTAACGGTCAGGTTATTGGCGCCGTTATCGGTCAGCACGATACTGGTGTTGGGCGTCAAGCCGCTAACACTACCGCTTATGGTTGCATTGCCGTTCGAGCCGCCGCCACATCCCGTCAACAACGCGGCCATCGCCGCGCCACACCCCAAAGCCACTAGTTTCGTTCGATTCATAGAGATTCCTGGTTTTCCCGTCATCTTCCGCATCAATTCCGCCGGCAGTCCAAAATGGTCTTCCGCGCACAAATTTGGACAAAGGCACAAGGATACTATTAATTTATACAAATGACGGCGCTTTATGGCGCAAGCTCCCGATTTTAAGGAAAGAATTTACCTGTCGTTTGCAAATCCCGATTCCAGCATGGTAAGTCAACGGCGTCACCGTGGCCGAATCGCCTGGTTACAAAGTGTAAAAGCTTCTCGCACCGATTATTGCATTTATTGCCACCCTTTATTGCCCCCCTTTATTACCACCATTCCATGCTCCGCTCGCCCGCTCGCCGTCCTGACGTAAAATTGCGCGGCACAAACTCACGAACCGCACATAAAAAAGGGAGCAGCCAGGCATGAGCAAATCCTTCATCCGCTGGGGCATACTCGGCACCGGCCAGATCGCCCGCGCCTTCGCGCAAGGCTTGCGTGACGTACCCGATGCCGCCCTGGTCGCCGTCGCATCGCGGCAGCTCGAAACCGCCCAGGCTTTTGCCAATGCGTTCGCCGCCCGACCGGGCAGCGTAGAGGCGCACGCCAGTTACGCCGCCTTGGCCGACAACCCGGAAGTCGATGCCGTCTACATTGCCACGCCGCACAACCTGCACGCGGATAACGCCCTGATGTGCCTGCACGCGGGCAAAGCGGTATTGTGCGAAAAACCGTTCACCATCAACCGCCGCCAGGCGCGCGAAGTCGTCGACGTGGCGCGCCACAAGAAATTATTCCTGATGGAAGCAATGTGGACGCGCTTTCTGCCCGCCGTGCGCGAAACGCGGCGCCTGCTCGACCGCGGCGAAATCGGCCAGCCGCGCCAACTCCTCGCCGACTTCGGCTTTTGCGCCGAGTTCGATCCGCATAGCCGGCTGTTTGCCCGGGAACTGGGCGGCGGCGCCCTGCTCGACATCGGCATCTATCCGCTCTCGATTGCCGCCTATCTGTTGGGTCCGGTACAGGAAGCGCAAGCACATGCCGTGCTGGCCGAAACCGGCGTCGATGCGCAAACTGCCTTCAGCCTGCGCCATCGCAACGGCGCGCTGTCGTCATGCCTGTGCTCGATCACGGCCGGCACCCCGTCGCGGCTGATCGTCTCGGGCAGCAAGGGACGCATCGAATTACACACCCCCTTCTTCATGTCCCAAGCCCTGACCATCGTCAATAACGATGGCGCAAGCCGCACCATCAGCCTGCCCTTCCTCGGCAACGGCTATACGCACGAAGCGATCGAAGTGGGCCGCTGTCTGCGCAGCGACTCGACCGAAAGCCCGCTGATGACGCTCGAAGAATCGCTCGACCTCATGGGCTGGCTCGACCGCATGCGCGCGCAGTGCGGTGTCCGCTATCCGAATGACGACGAAAACGGCGATTGAAATCGCCAGGATGGCATCGCCAATAATCGAGCTTGCGGCAACGCTATGAAAGGTGCTATAATCTTTTTCTTCAGACGCGGGGTGGAGCAGTCTGGCAGCTCGTCGGGCTCATAACCCGAAGGTCACAGGTTCAAATCCTGTCCCCGCAACCAATATCGCCAAGCCGTTGATTTTTCTAAAGAAAATCAACGGCTTCGTCTTTTCCGGGTACGCCGCCAAGTGGTGAGCCACCTGCATGCAGATCAAGCCCCCGAGGCTATATTCGAACCTGACGCGGCGCCCCGGAATTCGCCAGCGGAGCCGACGTTGTCGGCCTGCGAATCGATGACGAGGCTTGCCCAAAGGCTCCCGCACATGCTTCGCCCCCATGACCGAGCTATGATTTTGTTTTGCCGGCCCTGATCCAGAGGCCTTTCGTCCATATGCCGAACCGATCCAGATAGAGATAGACAACCGGCGTCGTATACAGCGTCAGCATTTGGCTGACGATCAAGCCGCCGATGATGGTGATGCCCAGCGGCCGCCTGAGTTCGAACCCGGTACCCGTACTCAATGCAAGCGGTAGCGCGCTTAACATCGCTGCCAGGGTCGTCATCATGATCGGACGGAAACGCAGCCGACAGGCCTGCCGGATCGCCTCGAGCGACCCGATGCCTTGCGAGCGCCGCGCCACCTGTGCGAAGTCGATCATCATAATGGCATTTTTCTTCACGATGCCGATCAATAGCACGATGCCGATGGCGGACATGATGTCGAATTCCATCCGGCACAACAGCAGGGCCAGAAACGCGCCGAGGCCGGCGGAAGGCAAGGTCGATAAAATCGTGATCGGATGCACATAGCTTTCATAGAGAACGCCCAGTACGATGTAAATCGTCAACAAGGCGGTCAGGAACAAGGTCGGCAAGCTGCCCAGCGACTGCTGGAACTGTAGCGCCGAGCCTTGCGGGCCAAAGTGCATGGATGCCGGCATGCCGCTGTGCTCGATCGCATTGTCGATAGCCTTTGACGCATCGCTCAACGCCGTATGGGGCGGCAGGTTGAACGACATTTTCATGACGGGAAACGGGCCCTGATGAATGACGCTCAAGTTCGTGCTGGACGGCTCGAAATGCGAGAATGCGGAGAACGGAACCAATTGATCGAGCTGATTGGCGGCATAGATTCCTTTTAGCGTATCCGGCTTCTGCGAATATTGTTGATCCACTTCCATGACTACATGGTATTGATTTTTCTCCTGGTAGATGACGGATACCAGACGCTGTCCAAAGGCATCGTATAGCGCATTGTCCATCGCCGCCTCGGTAACGCCGAGCCTGGCGGCGGTGGCACGGTCGATTGTCAGCGCAAGTTGCGAGCCTTTATCCTGTTGCGCGCTGTTGGCATCGACCAATTGCGGCAACTCCTGCAAAATTTTCAGGACGCGCGGCGCCCAACTATTCAAATCGCTCAAATTGTCGCCTTGCAGCGTATACAGATATTGCGCGTTGGAGCCGCCCGCGCCTGCGCCGCCGTTCTGTCCTGCCTGCATGTAAAGCGTGGCGCCGGGAATCTTTGCGAGCTTGTCGCGCAGACGGTTGACCACGTCGTCCGCGCTGGCCAGCCGTTCATCGAGCGGTTTGAGCGAAATAAACATGGTTCCCGTATTGCGTGCGCTGCCGCCGGTAAAGCCGATCACGCTGGCGACGTCCGGGTCGGCGCGGATGATATCCATGTAGCCGGCAAGCTTGGGCTGCATCGCCTGGAACGACGTCGCCTGGTCGGCCACGATCGATCCCTGGATGAAGCCGATGTCCTGCTGCGGCAAAAAACCTTTCGGCACGACACCCAGCAGGACAAAATTCAACACGACCACCGCCAGCAGAACCAGCATGGTAATTCTTGTGTGCTTGAGCGCACGTTCCAGGCTGCTCACATACCGGTTCAGCATCCATTCGAAAAAACGCTCGCCGGCAAGGTACCAGCGACCATGCTTGGGATTCGGGTCATGCTTGAGCAATCTGGCGCACATCATCGGCGTGGTGGTGAGCGACACGACCAGCGAAATCATGACTGCGGTAGCCAAAGTCACGGAAAACTCGTGGAAAAAACGTCCGATCTGGCCAGGCATCATCAAAAATGGAAGAAATACCGCCACCAGCGAGATGCTCATGGAAATGACGGTAAAACTGACTTCACGCGCGCCGCGCAAGGCCGCCTGCATCGGCGTCAAGCCTTCTTCCAGGTGGCGCGACACGTTTTCCAGGACGACGATGGCGTCGTCGACCACAAAGCCGGTCGAAATCGTCAACGCCATCAGCGAAAAATTATCGAGGCTGAAGCCGCAAAGGTACATGACGCAGAACGTGCCGATCAGCGAAATCGGCACAGCAACGCTGGGAATGAACGTGGCGCGGCCGTTGCGCAAGAACACGAATACGACCATGATCACCAGGGCGACCGAGATGCATAAAGCGCGTTCCACTTCATGCAGCGATGCGCGGATGGTTGGTGTCGTGTCCAACGCGACCTTCATATCGATTGCGGCCGGAATCGACGCTTTGAGCTGCGGCAGCAAGGCGCGGACGCGATCGACGGTGTCGATGATATTCGCATCCGGTTGCTTGGAGACGATGAGCAAAATCGCCGGCTTGCCGTTCGCGACGCCGGCAAAGCGCACATCTTCGACCGAATCGATGACGCTACCGAGATTACTGAGCAGCACGGGTGCCCCGTTACGGTATGCCACCACCAACGATTGGTATTGCTTCGCCGCTTTGGCTTGATCGTTGGCCGCGATTTGCCATTGCCGGTCTCGATCTTCGACAAATCCCTTGGGCCGGTTGGCATTGGCGGCAGCCAACGCGATGCGCACATCTTCCATGGCCACGCCATAGCGATTCAAGGCATCCGGGTTAAGCTCGACCCGCACGCCGGGGAGCGAGCTGCCCGCCACGTTGACGTTGCCGACACCGGTAATCTGGGAGATTTTTTGCGCCAGAATGTTCGTTGCCGGTTCGTACATCTGAGACTGCTTCAGCGTGTCGGAGGTAAGCGCCAGAATCAGGATCGGCGCATCGGCCGGATTGAATTTTCGATAGCTCGGATTGCTGCGCAACGAGGCAGGCAAGTCGATTCGGGCCGCATTGATCGCCGCCTGGACATCGCGCGCCGCGCCATTGATGTTGCGGTCGACGTCGAATTGCAGCGTGACGTTCGATGACGACATGGTACTGTTTGACGTCATCTCGGTGACGCCGGCAATGCGCCCGAATTGCCGTTCCAACGGCGTCGTGACACTGCTTGCCACGGTTTCCGGATCGGCGCCGGGCAAGGTGGCCGACACGGATATGGTCGGTATGTCCACGCGCGGCAACGGCGAAACCGGCAGCATGACGAACGCAGCCATGCCCGCCAGCGCCACACCGAATGTGAGCAGCGTGGTAGCGACCGGACGGCGAATGAAGGGAGCCGAGAGATTCACAGAAGCCGCGTCAAGTATTGCCTCTGCCTTTATCGGGATAAGGACAATACGTAGGTAAATACGCAGACAAATTCGCAGGCGAATTGAAATAGCCACTTTCCTCGCCTGGCTCCTGGCCGTTCGGCTGCCAGTTCCCGGTGAAAGCATGGCCCGGCGAACCGGCCGGAAACCAGGCCGTCGATGCGGGCGTGTATTCGTCGCTCTCAACCGACATGGCAATCAACGCCCTAAGAGAAAGCGCGGTCGTGGCCACGCTCTTGTTGGACTTCACGCCCAGGATGCGTCCAACCTTGTCGGACTCGTTCGTCCCATTCGCATCGGCTACGGTTTTGAGCATGTCCGGGAACCAGGCTTGCCTGCCCTGATCGGGCGACGCGGCAAAGGCCTTGGTTTCGGCGTGGACGGCTTGCGGCGAGAAGCCGCACATAGCCACAAGCATGAGGCCGGCCAGGGACATACCTTTCATCAAACACCCTCCGTTGGCGGATTTCGTCGAAAATTCTCTGGCGCTACATTACGGCATTCGTGCGCAGTCGGCAATGTCTCCGTTATTTCAATATGCCCGCGACGACAAAATGACGGTCTATTTGGCGTCTATGTCGAGCTTGACCCGATAAATGATGCCTACAACGGAGAAACCGATCATGCGCCCGGATCGGCGCAGTGGCGCAGCGATGTCCGGCTGGGGTTGCTCCAACTTTACAGCGGCAACGCCTATGTTCGGTAGCGAACGGAGCATCCCCCTCTCGAACCTTATACTGGAGCAGCCGGTGATGGTGCCCCGCGAATTCGATACCGGCGACGTGCGTTGCATTGACGTCGACCCGCGACAGCCAGCCGGCCTCCAGTCCTTAAAAGAAAGAGACGCCCGCATTGAAGTTAGCCGAACACGATTTCTTCCTCAAATTTCTGGCGATGACGGGCTTGACCCGCAATGTCGATCCATCCGACAAATATCGCGAAGACGAGCCGCCGCTACGTGCGGAATTATTCGGCGTGGTGCAGATGGAGGAACACGGCAGGACTCTGGCAGGCACGCATCAGCTCATGGCCAGGAAGGCGCGCGATCAATTGCTGGCGCGGCTTGCCGAAAACGAGATCGTATTGGGAGAAGCCTGCCGCTTGATGACCCAATCCGTCAAGGAAGGCCGCCAGGTCACGCCGGCGGCGGAATGGCTGCTCGATAACTTCTATCTGATAGAAGAGCAGATCCGCACCGCGAAGCGGCATTTGCCGAAAGGATATAGCAAGGAACTGCCGCGCTTGCGGAAGGTAACGCGCACAAGCGTGCAGGCGGGGCATCCGCGCGTGTACGACCTGGCCTTGCAAACCATCTCGCACGGCGATGGCCGCGTCGATCTGGAAGGGTTATCCCGTTTCGTCGCGTCCTATCAGCAGGTCACCGCTCTGACGCTCGGCGAGCTGTGGGCGATTCCCATCATGTTGCGTCTCGCCCTGATCGAAAACCTGCGCCGCGTGGCGGTGCGCCTGGTGACGAGCCGGATCAATTGCAACCTGGCCGACACCTGGGCCGATCAGATGGTGGAGACCGCTGAAACGGACCCGAGCAAATTGATCCTGCTGGTGGCCGACATGGCGCGTTCCGATCCGCCCCTGGTCGGATCGTTCGTCGCGGAACTGGCGCGGCGCCTGCAAGGGCAAGGCCCGGCCCTGACCTTGCCGTTCACCTGGATTACGCCGCGCCTGTCGGAAGTCGGCCTGACCGTGGAAAAACTGGTGCAGATGGAAAGCCAGCAACAAGCCGGCGACCAGGTATCGATTGCCAACAGCATCGGCAGCCTGCGCCAACTGGCCAGGGTGAACTGGCAGGACTTCGTCGAAGCCATGAGCGTGGTCGAGCACACGCTGCGCCGCGATCCGCACGGCACCTATGCGCTGATGGATTTCGCCACGCGCGACTTGTACCGCCACGTCATCGAACGTATCGGCAGGAAAAGCCTTCTGAGCGAACCGGAGATCGCAGAACTGGCCGTAGATCTCGCCGGCCGCGGGGAAATCACCCACGGCAAGGGCGATCGCATCGCCCACGTCGGCTTTTACCTGGTCGATGAAGGGTTGCACGAATTGGAGCAGGCCGCCGCCATGCGATTGCCGCGCATCGAGATGGCACGCAGATCGCTCGCCCGCTCGCCCTTGTTGCTGTACCTCGGCGCGATCCTGGCGCTGTCGATATTGCTGGCGTTGGGCGTCCTCGAACTCACTGCAACGTTCGAGCCGCCGGCGTGGCAGCTTGTCGTGCTGGGCCTGCTGGCCTTCCTGGGCGCCAGCCAATTGGCCAGCGGGGTCGTCAACTGGACGGTCACCATGCTGGTCAAGCCGAAACGCTTGCCGCGCATGGATTTTTCCAAGGGCATTGCACCGGACGGCGCGGCCCTGGTAGTGGTGCCGACGATGCTGTTCAATACGGAAGGCATAGACAATCTCTGTGAAGCGCTGGAAGTAAGGTTCCTGGCCAACCGCGACGACCATATCGGCTTTTGCCTGCTGACCGATTTTCCCGATGCAGCAAGCGAGACGACCGAAGGCGATGCCGCACTGCTCCTGCAGGCGCGCCGCGGGATAGAAGACTTGAATGAAAAATACGCCGACGCCAACGGCGGCAAGTTCCTGCTGCTGCATCGCCCGCGACGCTGGAATGCGCAGGAAAAAAGCTGGATGGGTTACGAACGCAAACGCGGCAAGCTGGCCGACCTGAATGCCTTCCTGCGCGGCGCCGCCGTCAATCCTTTTACCTGCGTCGTCGGCGACGTCGATGCCTTGTCGAGCGTGAAGTACGTCATCACGCTCGATACCGACACCCAATTGCCGCGCGATTCGGCGCGCCAATTCGTCGCGGCGATCGCGCATCCGCTCAACCGGGCGCTGTACGACGAGAGCAAGCAGCGCGTGACCAAGGGCTATGGCATCCTGCAGCCGCGCGTCTCGGCCAGCTTGCCAAGCGCCGGGGCGTCGCCCTATCAGCGCCTGTGCAGCGGCGAATCGGGGATCGATCCTTACACGCGCGCCGCCTCCGACGTGTACCAGGATTTGTTCGGCGAAGGATCGTTCATCGGCAAGGGCATCTATGAAGTCGACGTGTTCGAACAAGCCCTCGGCGCACGCTTCCCGGAAAACAAAATCCTCAGCCACGATTTGCTGGAAGGCTGCCATGCGCGCTCCGGCCTGCTCTCCGACGTGCATTTGATCGAAGACTACCCGGCCAGCTACGGCAGCGACGTCAAGCGGCGCCATCGCTGGATACGCGGCGACTGGCAATTGCTGGCGTGGCTGACGCCCTTCCATCCCAATTCCGCAAACGGTGAAGTCGGGCAGAAGAATCCTCTTTCTGCATTGTCATGGTGGAAGATTTTCGACAACCTGCGCCGCAGCCTGATTCCGGGCGCCCTGACCTTGCTGCTTCTGGCCGGCTGGTTGGTGTCGCCGTCCGCATGGCTCTGGAGCCTAGCAGTCCTGTGCGTGGTGCTGATTCCCTTCCTGTTTGCCTCGCTGACTGATTTGCTGCGCAAGTCGGACGACATTCTATTGATGCAGCATCTCGGCGCCACGTCGCGTTCGACCGGGCTGCATCTTTACCAGGCGGCATTGATGCTTGCCTTTCTACCCTACGACGCCTTCTTCAGTATCGATGCGATTTGCCGGGCGCTATGGCGCATGCTGGTGTCGCACCGGCGCCTGCTCGAGTGGGTGCCTTCCAATGCCGGTGGAAATAACGCGGGAGACGAAGGCCTGGTCGCATCCTTTCGCCGCATGTGGTTCGCCCCCTTGCTGGCACTGGCGACAGCAGTGGCACTGGCATTCATGCACCCGGCGGCATGGTATGCCGCGGCGCCGTTCCTGCTCGCCTGGTTCTTTGCGCCGGCCGTGGCAACGCTCATCAGCCGGCCTCGCGTACGCAAGGAGGCACAGCTCAATGCCGAACAGAACATGTTCCTGTTTCGCATGGCACGCAAGACCTGGGCATTTTACGAAACGTTGGTCGGGCCGGAAGACAATTGGCTGCCGCCCGACAATATCCAGGAGCGCCCCATCACAGTGGTCGCGCATCGCACATCGCCGACCAATATCGGCCTGGCGCTGCTGGCCAATCTTTGCGCGCATGACTTTGGCTACATCCCGGTGGCGCAATCTCTGGAGCGTTGCCGCAATACCCTGACCACCATGGCCGGCATGGCACGCCATCGCGGACATTTTTACAACTGGTATGACACGCAAAGCCTGAAGCCGCTGCTGCCGACGTACATCTCGTCCGTCGATAGCGGCAACCTTGCCGGCCATCTGCTGACCCTGCAGTCCGGCTTGCTGGGCCTGGCCGATCAGCCCATTGTCAATTCGCGTTGGCTGGCAGGCATAGGCGACACCTTCGCGATCTTTCGCGAGCTCGCGCTTGCCGATCCGGCGCTACGCTGCGACGGGTTTCAGGCACTGCTCGATACCGCCGCGGCAAGCAGCGCCACCTTGAGCGGCTGTCATGCCAACCTCAAGCACTTGACGGCTTGTGCGGATGAGCTCTGCGCGGGCAGCAAGCGCGACGGTGACTTCCAATTGGCCTGGTGGGCCGATGCGCTGGCGCGCCAATGCCGCGCCATGTTCGATGAATTGCTGTTTCTTGCGCCGTGGAGCGCGTGGCTGGCTTCTGTCGACGGCTCCGCCGTTGCGGCCGAACTCGATGCCATACCCACACTGCGCGCTCTGGCCGGCATGGTGTTATCGGCTGATGCGATCGCACTACCGGGCGCGGAAGCATCGGGCCTCGATGCATTGCTGGCCCGCGGAAGCGCCAGGGCGGCAGAGCGGATAGTGGAAATCGATAGCCTGGCGCTGCAAGCATGGGAGTTGGCGCGCATGGACGCCGATTTCCTGTACGACCGAACCTCCCACCTGCTCGCAATCGGCTACTCGGTCTCGGAACAGCGTTGTGACAACAGCAGCTACGATTTGCTCGCCTCCGAGGTGCGACTGGGTATTTTCGTACTGATTGCGCAGGGCCAGATACCGCAGGAAAGCTGGTTCGCGCTGGGGCGGCAATTGACCATCGCCGGCGGCGAGCCGATCCTGTTGTCCTGGAGCGGCTCCATGTTCGAATACCTGATGCCGCTCCTGGTCATGCCGAACTACGACAATACGCTGCTTGACCAGACTTACAGCGCCGTCGTGCGCCGGCAGATGGCATATGGTGCGCAGCGCGAAGTGCCCTGGGGCATTTCGGAATCGGGCTTTCATACCTTCGACGCCGCGCTGAACTACCAGTATCGCGCATTCGGCGTGCCCGGCCTCGGGTTGAAGCGCGGCCTGGGCGACGATCTGGTGGTGGCGCCCTACGCCTCCATGCTGGCCCTGATGGTGGCGCCCGAACCCGCCTGCATCAACCTGCAACGGCTCGCTGCCGCCGGCTTCGAAGGAAAATTCGGCCTCTTCGAAGCGATCGATTACACGCCATCGCGCCTGCCGCGCGGACATTCGCATGCCTTGATCCAGTCGTTCATGGCGCATCACCAGGGCATGAGCCTGCTGTCGCTCGCATCCCATCTGCTGGGCCAGCCCATGCAGAAACGCTTTGCCTCGGCGCCCCTGTTTCAGGCCACGATGCTGCTGTTGCAGGAAAAAGCGCCCAAGCCCGCCGCGTACTATGCCAACACCAACGAGCAGATCGACCTGCGCGCCGGCGCGTCGGAACAGGAGATGCCGATGCGCGTCATCAATCGCGCCGACACGCGGACGCCGGAAATCCAGTTGCTGTCGAACGGTCGCTATAACCTGATGGTAAGCAATGCCGGCGGCGGCACCAGCCGCTGGAAGGATCTGGCGCTGACACGCTGGCGCGAAGACGGCACGCGCGATCAGTGGGGTTCGTTCTGCTACCTGCGTGATGCGGCCAGCGGCGCGTTCTGGTCCACTACCCACCAGCCGACATTGACCAAGCCCGACAATTATCAAGTCATTTTCACCGAAGGCCGGGCCGAGTACCGCCGCCGTGATCATGATATCGAGCTGCATACCGAAATCGTGGTGTCGCCCGAAGACGACATCGAATTGCGCCGGACCCACATCACCAACCGTTCGCGCGTGCGACGCACCATCGACGTCACCAGCTACACCGAAGTCGTGATGGCGCCGCCGGCCGCCGATGCTGCGCATCCGGCTTTCAGCAACCTGTTCGTGCAAACCGAGATATTGGCGCCGCAGCACGCGATCCTGTGCACGCGGCGTCCGCGCTCGAATGGCGAAAAAACGCCATGGATGCTGCACCTGATGACGGCGCACGGCATCGACATCGAACAGGCCTCGTTCGAAACCGATCGTTCCCGCTTCCTAGGGCGTGGCAATACGCCGCAATCGCCACAGGCGATGCAGGATGCGGCACCGCTATCAGGCTGCGACGGATCGGTGCTCGACCCCGTCGCGGCGATCCGCCTTCGGATCGTACTGGAACCGGAACAGACCGCGCTCTTCGATAGCGTTATCGGCGCGGCCGATACGCGCGAACAGGCTTTGCATCTGGTTGCCAAATACCAGGACCGCTACCTGGCCGACCGCGTATTCGAGCTGGCCTGGACCCACAGCCAGGTCGTGCTGCGCCAGTTGAATGCCGACGAGGCCGATGCGCAACTCTACGCGCGTTTGGCGGGCTCCATCATCTACCTCAACGATCAATTGCGCGCCGACGCGAGCATCCTGCAGAAGAACCGGCGCGGCCAGTCGGGCTTGTGGGGCTACGCGATATCGGGCGACCTGCCCATCTTGCTGCTGCAGATCAAGAGCTTCGAGAATATCGAACTGGTGCGCCAGATGGTGCAGGCCCATGCCTATTGGCGCCTGAAAGGGCTGGTGGTGGACCTGGTCATCTGGAACGAAGACCATGCCGGCTATCGGCAAGTTCTGCAGGAACAGATTCTGGCATTGATCACGTCGGGAATCGAGGGGAATACGGTCGATCGCCCGGGCGGGATATTCGTCCGCATGGCCGATCAAATGTCGAGCGAGGACCGGATCTTGCTGCAGACGGTGGCGCGCGTCGTTCTGAGCGATACGGCCGGCACGTTGGCCGAGCAGATCAACCGGCGCGCGGCACCGGAATTGCGCATGCCGAAATTGTATCCGAGCGGGCCGCGCTTCCTGGAACAAACGCCGCAAATGGAATCGGGCAAGCGCGACCTGCAATTCTTCAACGGCCTGGGCGGCTTTTCCCCGGACGGCCGCGAATACGTCATCACAACAGAACCCGGCCGGACCACGCCGGCGCCCTGGGTCAACGTGCTGGCCAATCCGCAATTCGGCAGCGTGATTTCGGAAAGCGGCCAAGCCTATAGCTGGGGCGAAAATGCGCATGAATTCCGCCTCACGCCATGGGGAAACGATGCAGTATCCGATACCGGCGGCGAAGCGTTTTACCTGCGCGACGAGGAGAGCGGCCATTTCTGGTCGCCCACGTCCCTGCCCTGTCGCGGCACGGGCAGCTATGTCAGCCGCCATGGATTCGGCTACAGCGTGTTCGAACACACGGAAGACGGCATCCGCTCGGAACTCACGGTCTATGTGGCGATGGATGCCTCCATCAAATACTCGGTGCTGAAGGTGAAGAACGAGTCCGACGTCGAACGCAAATTGTCGGCCACCGGCTACGTCGAATGGGTGTTGGGCGATGTGCCGACGAAGTCCGTCATGCACATCGTCACGGAATCGGACCCGGTCAGCGGCGCCTTGTTCGCGCACAACGCCTACAACACCGAATTCGCCGATCGCATTGCCTTCTTCGATGCCGATGCCGCCATCCGCTCCGTCAGCGGCGACCGCGCGGAGTTCATCGGCCGCAACGGCACCTTGCGCAACCCGGCGGCGATGGGCCGCACCCACCTGTCGGGTAAGGTCGGCGCCAATCTCGATCCTTGCGCAGCGATCCAGGTGCCGTTTCAACTGGCTGCAGGCCAGGAACGCGAAATTGTCTTCATGCTCGGCGTCGCCGGCCGGCGCAGTGCCGACGTCAGTAATTTGATCCAGCGCTATCGCGGCAACCTCGCGGCAAAGAAGGCGCGCGAAGCGGTCACCGCCTATTGGCAGCACACGCTCGACGCGATACAGGTAGAGACGCCAGACATCGCATTCAACCTGCTTGCCAACGGCTGGCTGGTGTATCAAACCATCGCCTGCCGCATGTGGGCTCGAAGCGGGTTTTATCAGTCAGGCGGCGCGTTCGGTTTCCGCGATCAGTTGCAGGACGCAATGGCATTGATCCACACCGAACCGCACCTGCTGCGCGAGCATCTGTTGCGCTGTGCGGCCCACCAGTTCGTCGAGGGCGACGCCCTGCACTGGTGGCATCCGCCGTCGGACCGCGGCGTGCGCACACGCTGTTCCGACGACTACCTATGGCTGCCGCTGGCCGCTTGCCGCTACGTGACGGGCACTGCCGATACCGGCGTCCTGGATGAAAGCGTGCACTTCCTCGAAGGACGCGAATTGAACCCCGATGAGGATTCCTATTACGACCTGCCCGTTCGCTCGCCCACCACCGGGACCTTATACGAACATTGCGTGCGGGCCATCGAACGCGGCTTGAAATTCGGCACCCACGGGCTGCCCTTGATCGGGTCGTGCGACTGGAATGACGGCATGGACAAGGTCGGGGAGCACGGCAAGGGAGAAAGCGTCTGGCTGGCATTCTTCCTCTATGAAGTGTTGATGCGCTTCGCCGAACTGGCGAAAACCCGTGGCGACGGCGTATTTGCCGCACGCTGTATCGGGGAAGCCGGGCAGTTGCAAAAAAATATCGAGGCCAACGCATGGGATGGCAAATGGTATCGCCGGGCCTATTTCGACGACGGCACGCCGCTTGGCTCCGGCGCCAATGCCGAGTGCCAGATCGATTCGATCTCGCAAAGCTGGTCGGTACTCTCCGAAGCGGGCGAGGCAGGACGATCCAAGGTCGCGATGCATGAAGTGGACCGGCGCCTGGTGCATCGCGAATCATCGCTGATTCAATTGCTGACGCCGCCATTCGACAGCTCGACGCTGAACCCGGGCTACATCAAGGGCTACGCTCCCGGTGTGCGGGAAAACGGCGGGCAATACACGCACGCCGCAGTGTGGACCGCCATGGCGTTCGCAAAAATGGGCGACGGGGAGCGTGCCTGGGAATTGGCACGCATGATCAACCCGATCAACCACAGCGACAATGCGGCGCATGTCGCCGTCTACAAGGCCGAACCTTACGTGATGGCAGCCGACGTCTACGCGGTCGCGCCGCATGTGGGGCGCGGCGGCTGGACCTGGTATACCGGTTCGGCCGGCTGGATGTACCGCTTGCTTGTCGAATCGCTGCTGGGCGTGCACCTGGAATCGAACACCCTGACCGTCACGCCTTGCCTGCCGGCGGCATGGCAGACCTGCAGGTTGGCGTACCGCCATGGGAACACGATTTATCGCATCGCGATTTCCCGAGACACCGCGCACGACGCCGCGCAGGCCATGTCAATCGATGGCATCGATCAGGCCGACGGCATCATCCATCTGCATGATGATGGCGTGGAGCATCAGGTCGATATTCGATGCCGTTCCTGAACCGGTGGGCTTTTCGGGCACAACAGAACGCGATACGCAATATTGGCTCAGCTCACCAATTTTCCCGTTATGTACGTTAGTACACAGACCAGACAAACACCAAGGCGGAAACTAAGACCTGTAATGACGTCCTAACCAGCCGCGCCGGGGCGATTTTCCCGCCCGTCGCATCACCGGCATCAACCTCAAACGCATCACCATTTACTGGATAGCCAAATGAAAATCATCACCACCGTAATTCTGGCAAGTTGCTTCGTCGGCACGGCCTATGCCCAAAATCCCCCGGCAGCGCCGACGGCACCGACGAAGATGGATGCCAAGCGCGACATGCGGATCGAACAGCACATCAAGGATCTGCATGCAAAATTGAAGATCACCGCAGCGGAAGAAGCGCAATGGGCACCGGTTGCCAAGACGATGCGCGACAGCGCCGGCGAACTCGATCAAGTGCTCGACAAGCGCGATGCCATGATCGGCACCGCCTCGGCCGTAGACGATCTGAATGCTTATGGCGATATCGCGCAGGCCCATGCCGACTCGGTGAAAAAGCTCTCCGCGGTATTCAGCCCTCTGTATGCGTCGATGCCGGACGATCAAAAGAAGCTGGCCGATGAGGTGTTCACGCAGCGTGCGCACCAGGATAAAAAGATGAGCAAGCTCGAAAAATAAATGATCATCCAGCCGCGCACTTCGATGCGAGCGGCACAACATAATCGATAGGTCACATCATGAAATCAGCAATTGCCTTACTTACCTTCGGGTTGCTCGCGCTCACCGCGGCCGCACCGGCGTCTGCGCAGGTCTCAGTCAATCTCGGCATCAACCCCTGCGGCTACCCCTCCGTCTATCAGTCTTGCCCCAGCTACGGCCCGCCTGTCGGCGTGTACGTGGGCGGCGGTGCCTGGGGCGGAGATCGCGGCTGGCGCGGCAATAGAGACCACGGCCGTGGTCGCGGCGCTCCGGCGCATGGCGGCGGCCGGCATCGCTAATAGTGCCGATGTTTTTCGGTGCGACGCGTGTTGCCCACAGATGTGTAGTGAGATACATGAAACGAAAAGCATGAAGTAAGAAACGCCGGGTAGGCCATGACAGGCCAACCCGGCGTTTTATCTGTAATGCCTGCCGCTATCGGACGACAGCGATCAGGTCTCTTTTTCTGTGGATCTGACGCTTTCGTCCCAATAGCCGATACGGCCGTAGTGATGGAAAATCGCGGCTTCCGCTTGGCGATCGAGGCTGGCCGATTTATCGTAAGGTACGGATTCCTGGATGGCTTGCCGCGTCAGGTCCACGTTGACGGTACGATCGATCCAACGAATTCCTTCAATCCATTGCGGCGCGATCAAGGCCTGATGGCCTAGCCACCAGTTGCTGGTATCGACGACGAGGTAACGAACCGCCCAGGTTTGATCGTCGAGCAGGAAACCGGAGACATGACCGATCTCGCCGTCGACGGCATGGATATGATAGTCCTCCGTTTCATTGCAACTGCGCAGATGGACGTCGTCCCCCCGATGCTGTTTCTCTTCCCCCGCCTTGGCATAGTCGAATTCGGTTTGCTGTCCATTGGCGAACGGCGGTGCGGCATAGCTGCGATAGCCGGGCATCGCCAGGCCGGTAAAGGCGTCCGCGCCCCAATACATCGGATAGCCGTAAAAGCCAAGGAAGCTGCTCTCGTGCTGGCGCGACACAGGCTTGTCGGTGTCGATGTCGGGGCTGCCCTCGACCTGTTCCTTGGTGATCGAGACGGCCAACGTCTTTTCGACCCAATTCGACTGATGAATCGAGATAGGTGAAATCAATACCTTGCGGCTGTCCAGCCAATTTCCGGTTTCGACAATCAGGTAGCGGACGGTCCAGGATTCGTCGTCGAAATAGCAGTCTTTAACCCGCCCGATGTCGCCATCGGTGGCATGAATCGCGTAGTCCTTGAGGTCGTTCAGATCACGTAGCATGGCTTGCTTCCTTTGATTGTCATGGCAATTTTGTTCTCGCCTTGAATTTGAGAAAGCTTCTCCGAATTATTTTTTTCCAGGGAAGCACGGCCATTCTTTTGTATACCGGCGCGACGACAGCCGTACAGCTTATGGCGACCGGATCGCTGGCAGGAAAAGACTCCGCCAGCGCGACGTCCAGGGCGGCATCCAGCCTGTCTGAGTCAATAGACATGTTTGCGTGATGTTTGTTCATTGAGATAAGTCTCATTGAGGGCGATGCCCGCTGCCAATCTTGTTGCCCATCATGAATCGGCCTGGCAACACGGCCGATCCGGTCGCCGGCGCGCATTGCGCCGGGCAGGTTTATAGATATCCGGTAAACAGCATGACGAGCAGGACAATGACGATCAGGCCGGCGCCGCCGCTGGGACCGTAGCCCCAGCTTCGACTGTGCGGCCAGGTCGGCAGTGCGCCGACCAGCACGAGAATCAGGACGATCAACAGGATTGTGCCCATGGCTCAGCTCCTCGATTTGAAGTCGTGGAGGGAATAGACCAGGGCATCACGCGCCCTTTCCGTCTCTGCCTTCAGGTGCTCCCAGGCATTTTCCCCGGAAGATTTGACCTCGTCGAGCTTGGCGAGCGCATTTCTCAGCTGCAGGCGCAGCGTACTCATTTCGCTTTGACAGGCGGTCATAAGCTGCACCTCGGCGATATGCACTTTTCCTTCCAGCTTATCGAGTCCGGCGTTCAATTCATCGAGTTGAATCTTCATTCTTTCGACGTAGGCATCTCTATTCGGCATGATGGTTACCTCTTCATTAAAATTAATTTTGCACAGCTAACATGGCGGTTGCGTACAAAATCGGCGCAGCTCGAACGCGCAAGGATGCGACACCGACCGCAGCTTGAACCTTGTCACTTCTCGCGGCGCGCTTCCTCATGAGAGCCCGACCGGCACTGACTGAGGCAGCAGCGACAGATACTAGCCGTGTAGCGGGCGCCAGTCCGTGCGTTGGCACGCTTAGACGACACTCTCCGATCCGCACGCCTTGTCTCGCCAATGCGGTCGCCGCAGCAGCGGTCCGTCGAATAGCATGCCGGCACACCGACAATGTGCGTGAACGAACAGATTGGCAGAGCCTGAACGGCGAATATCGGACACGATGCAAGCCGCAACGGACCTTAAAGAGGCGCTTTATCATGCTATACACCATTGCCGTCATTTTATTGATCATGTGGTTGCTGGGACTGGTCACGTCCTATACGATCGGCGGGTTCATCCATATCCTTCTGGTTATCGCGATCGTGATTATCCTCATCCGCGTCATCAGCGGGCGAAATTCCTTGTGATCTCGAATGGCGTTCAGCTTGAAGCGGATAGCCGGCGCGCAATCGCGGGCCGCGCGTGGGAATTCCTGCGCAAGCCCTGTTGACCGTTATCTAGAAGAAATGATGTGGGCCGTATGTGCGTCAGCACACAGACCGCAAGTGGCGAGACGCAATACTGTTCAAACGGGGAACACAGCCGTGTTACCCTGCAATGGATGGCATGCATTCGACCGTCCCGCCGAACCGCGCAAGACCACGACTGGAATCAGGAATCCCGATATGTCCAGCACGCATGATCCGAATCAAAACCACCTGCTTGCCGCCTTGCTGGACGTGGAATATACCCGTCTGGCGCCGCATCTCGAACCAGTTCCCATGTTGCTGGGCGACGTCCTGTACGAATCCGGCGCCAAACTGCAACACGTCTACTTCCCTACGACCTCGATCATCTCGCTTCACTACGTGCTCGAAGACGGTGGATCGTCCGAGATCGCCGGCGTCGGCAACGAAGGCATGCTCGGCATATCGTTGTTCATGGGCGGGAATTCCACGCCGAGCCGCGCCGTGGTCCAGACCGGCGGTCACGGCTACCGCCTCAAGTCGCACATATTGATGGAAGAATTCAATCGGGCCGACACCGTGATGCGCCTTTTGTTGCGCTATACCCAGGCCCTGATCACGCAAATGTCGCAGACAGCCGTCTGCAATCGCCATCATTCTGTCGAACAGCAATTGTGCCGTTGGTTGCTCTTGACGCTGGACCGTATGCCGACCAATGAATTGACCATGACCCAGGAACTGATCGCCAACATGCTCGGCGTACGGCGCGAAGGCGTGACGGAAGCCGCCGGGAAACTGCAAAGCAGCGGATTCATCCGCTACCGTCGCGGGCACATCACCGTGCTGGATCGCGCCGGGCTCGAAAGCAATGTCTGCGAATGCTACGCCGTGGTCAAGAAGGAATTTGCGCGGCTGATGTCCGATGTACGGCAGCGCCAGGAGCACGTGGGAAAAAGGCGAACGTCATGAACCCGGCGTCGCTTCCGAGCGCCTATTTACGCCGGAGCCGACTCCGACATGCGCCCTGCCTCGTTTCCGGTCCCGCATCCTGTTTGCTCGTCACCAAGCTCAACTAACCGTCCGGAATTATGCAAAAAATCGAGAAAATGCCGATCGATCAGTTGATGCTGATCGGCTATGTGCTGACATCGGCCTTATTGCTCCTGCTCGGCGCCGCAGCATGGGGTAGCGTGGGGTCTGCCGCCGCGCTGATAATCTGCACCGCCATCGTCGCGCTGCTGTTTTTCCTGGCGCACCTGCGTCTGCGTATCAAAAAGCAATTCCACCGGCACGCCGCCGTCGAATCGGCTTTGCTCGAAATGCGGCAACCGCTGCTGAAGGCCGGAACCCTGCAGAACGCCATCTTCAACAGCGCCAATTTCTCCAGTATCGCCACCGATGCCCAGGGCGTGATCCAGATATTCAATGTCGGGGCGGAACGCATGCTCGGCTACGACGCGATCGATGTAGTCGACAAGATCACGCCGGCCGGCATTTCCGACGCTCACGAAATTGTCGTACGCGCCGCGGCGCTCAGCACCGAATTCGGAACGCCGATCACCCCGGGTTTTGAAGCCCTGGTCTTCAAGGCGACGCGCGGCATCGAAGACATCTACGAACTGACCTATATCCGCAAGGACGGCAGCCGCTTTCCCGCCATCGTCTCGGTCACCGCCTTGCGCGACGTCGAGGAAAAAATCATCGGCTACCTGCTGATCGGCACCGACAATACCGCGCGCAAACAAGTCGAGGCGGAGCAGACCTTGCTTTACCAGCGCCTGCGCGACCAGCAGTTTTATACGCGTTCCCTGATCGAATCGAATATCGACGCCTTGATGACCACCGACCCGCGCGGCATCATCAGCGACGTCAATCAGCAAATGGAAGCCTTGACCGGCTGCACCAGGGATGAGCTGATCGGCGCGCCGTTCAAGAATTATTTCACCGACCCGGAGCGTGCCGAAGCGGCCATCACGCGTGTGCTGCGCGAGGGCAAGGTGACCAACTACGAGCTGACGGCAAGTGCGCGTGACGGCAAAGAAACCGTCGTTTCCTACAACGCCACCACGTTGTACGACCGCGACCGCAAGCTGCAAGGCGTGTTTGCGGCGGCACGCGACGTCACCGATCGCAAGCAGTTCGAATATCGCCTGCAGGAAAGCAACATCGAATTGGAGAATGCCAAGGCCGCAGCGGAAAAGGCGAACCTGGCCAAATCCGAATTCCTGTCGAGCATGAGCCATGAATTGCGCACGCCGTTGAATGCCGTGCTCGGCTTTGCCCAATTGATGGAATCCGAAGTGCCGCCGCCTACACCGACCCAAACCCTGTCGATCGACCAGATCCTGCGCGCCGGCTGGTATCTGTTGCGGCTGATCAATGAAATCCTCGACCTCTCGATGATCGAATCGGGCAGGCTCACCATGTCGCAGGAGGCGATGTCGCTCAGCGAAGTCTTGCAGGATTGCCAGGCCATGATCGAACCGGAAGCGAAGAATCGCGGCATCACCATGTGTTTCCTCGAGCTGGACCTGCCCTTTTACGTGTACGCCGACCGCACTCGCGTCAAGCAGGTGATCATCAACCTGCTGTCGAATGCGATCAAATATAACCGCAGCGGCGGCAACGTGGTGGTGCAATGCGTGGCGGTCGGCGAAAACCGTGTGCGCGTCAATGTCAAGGACACCGGCCTGGGCTTGAGTCAAGACCAATTGGCGCAACTGTTCCAACCCTTCAACCGGCTGGGCAAGGAAAACACCACGCAAGAAGGAACCGGCATCGGGCTGGTGGTCACCAAGCAACTGGTCGAACTGATGGGCGGCGCCATCGGCGTGGAAAGCATTGTCGATGTCGGCAGCGTGTTTTGGGTCGAACTCGGCGCGTGCAAGGTTCCGGAACTGAATTACGGCAGCGACGACATTGTGCGCAGCGTGACGGACGAGGCAGAGGCGGACGGCGCGCCTCCCCAGCGCACCTTGCTTTACGTGGAAGACAATCCCGCCAACCTGACTTTGGTCGAGCAACTCATCGCGCGCCGCAGCGACCTCAAGCTGCTGTCCGCGATCAACGGCCATCTCGGCGTGCAACTGGCGCGCACACTGAAGCCTGATCTTATCCTGATGGATATCAACCTGCCGGGCATCGGCGGGTTCGATGCATTGAGGCTGCTGCGAGAAGAGCACGAGACGGCAGGCATCCCCGTCATCGCGATTTCGGCCAATGCCATGCCGCGCGATATCGAGAAGGGCATGGAAGCCGGCTTCTTCCGCTACCTGACCAAGCCGATCCGGGTCAATGAGTTCATGTTGGCGCTCGACATCGCTCTCCAGCATGTAGACAGACAAGACTCCAGGCAGGATTCGCCGGGCGAGGTTGTGGAGATTGATTGAGATCGCCGGCTCCAGCGGCGGGATTTTTTGAAAGCATGCCATGTTAGATTCATCCGAGATTCTCAACGCCAGCATCTTGATCGTCGATGATCAGGAAGCCAACGTCGCCCTGCTCACGCAAATGCTGAGCAACGCCGGCTACACCAACATCAGCACGAGCATGGACGCATCGGCGGTTTGCGCCATGCATGCCGCTCACCGTTACGATTTGATCCTGCTAGACCTGCAAATGCCGGAAATGGACGGTTTCCAGGTCATGGAGGGTTTGAAGGAAATCGAACGCGACGGGTATTTGCCGGTGTTGGTGATCACCGCCCAGCCAGCGCACAAATTGCGGGCGCTGCGAGCCGGCGCCAAGGATTTCGTCAGCAAGCCATTCGAGCTGCAGGAAGTCCAGACCCGCATTCACAACATGCTGGAAGTTCGCCTGCTATATCGCAAGCTCGGCGAATTCAATGAAACGCTGGAGCGAACGGTGCAGGAAAGGACCGTCGACTTGCGCGAAAGCGAGGCGCGCTTCAAGAGCTTCACGCAGTTGTCGTCGGACTGGTACTGGGAACAGGACGAAACGGGCAAATTCACCCGAATCTCCGGGCCGGTATACGACATGCTCGGCATCACGCCGGATGATCCGTCGAGTGCGGGCAGCGAAACATTTTCCGGCGAATGGAATGCCGACGAGCGTGCTTTACTCGATGCCAATATTGCCGCGCGCAAGCCGTTTCTCGACTTCATCTATAGCCGAAAGAAGTCCGATGGCAGCCAGCAATATCTGCAAGTCAGCGGCGAGCCGATGTTCGATCCCGCCAGCCGTTTTGTCGGCTATCGCGGAATCGGGATGGACGTCACCAGCCGCATGCATTGCAAAAAGTAACGTAACAGAACAGCGCACGCGTCGCCGCTTGGACGACGCGTGCAGCATGTGTTGGTCGAAGATCTATTGCCAGGGTTGGTCGGCCATGCAGCTTGGATTCTGCAGAAGGCCGAGCCATATGGCGTTTCCCGAATCGATTTGCATGCCCGCACCGCCGGGGAGCAGCGCCGATTGCTTCAGCCGCAGGTGGACAAAACACCTGCGGCGCAAGGCAATTTACTTAGGAGCAGGCGTTACGATGATCGTATCGCCGCCGGATTTTCCGGTCTTACCTGCGTCGCCCTTGGCACCATCGGCGCCGTTGGTACCGTTAGTGCCGTCGCTGCCGCTTGCTCCCGTCTGGCCGCTTGCGCCATCCGTGCCGGCAGCACCGGTCGCGCCGGTCGCACCCGGGGGACCCGGAACGACCACGGTGACAGGCGCTGGAGCGGCCGCCGGCGGCCGTTCGCATGCGGTCAATGCCGATGCGGCGAGCAAGGTTGCTGACAAAATGAGATATTTCATGGTGATGCTCCTGGTTGAAGATAAGGGTGCGATTCGTAAGGTACACAGCTAAGGTACACAACGCTGCCGTACGTCGATGCTCTGGTTCGATCTCTGAAATTGGCTTGCCGTTTATCATGAACGGCGCGCCCTGCGGGAATCCAACACGGATGTCAACTCGATCAGCATAGGCGACGGTGTGCAGCAAGTCCGTTCGTTAGCGTACGGAGGAATGTATCTGCAGCCGCGCTTGCACGCCGAATCGGCCAACGAACAAATACGTGGCGGCCGATCGGCGCTCATGCGCGGCTCGAATGCCTCACAAATTCTCGCTGTTGAGTCGTATATCGAGTGAAGCGATCACCGACTCAGGGTCGGTTGGCAATTGCAGCGCGTCTGCCACGGCATCATGCCTATCCTTGATCATGGGCAGATCGCGGCGCAGCTCTTCCACCAGATTGATCAGCTTGGTGGCTTTCTGCTCGGTCAGCAGATTGACGTGCAATTCCAGGTGCGCACGTCGTTCCTCCATCTTCGCCAGCCGATTCTGCTTGACCAGGACCACGATGGCGGTAAACAGCGCGCCCAGCCCAATGAAGCCTTGCAGCCAGGAGAAGGGGGGCGGATCGAACGCGGCAAAGCCGAAATGCCTGGCCATCGTGTTCGCCAGCAACCACAAGGCGACAAGGGCCATCGTCGCGCCGAGTCCGAATGGGCTTCCCAAAACATCGCCGATCGATTCGAGCACGCGTTGCGACAGCGTGATGTGCCGCTCCTCGCGCGTATAGAAAGCCAAAATCGAATCGGTGTTTTGCGTGATCGGATCGATCGGCGGCGCGGCGGATCGCGATTCGGCGTTGCTGGTTTTCATGGAATCTCTACCTGGCCTCGCCATGTTGGATATCGCCCGGAAATGCCGAGCGGCGCCGAGGCCCGACCAATTGGCGCACGATGAATCGACCACACCGGCCGCTAGCGAAGATCAATGGCGCCGGATCGCCGCCCTGATGGTCGCCAAGGCATTGCCGGCCAGCGCTTCGGTTTTTCCCGAAATCTTTCTTGTCATGCCGCGCCGCTGCAGGTCCCAGTTGCCGATCAATTTGCCGACCACCTGCTCGAGTTCGCCGACCAGGCTGCGTGCCGTGCCCCTAAGCTGTTTCTTGTTCATGATTTCAACTTCCCTTCGGTTTGGCAATACGTGAGACGGAAAAAGATAATGGCCGGCGGGCTTTCCGTCGTTGTCTTCCGCTGGAGCCCCGCAAGCCGGGTGCGCTCAAGCAAGCCGCCCCACTCCTTTTGCCGCCAGTTTGGGCGAAGCCGGATGCCGGGTCTGTGCGGCGCCACACAGATGGCTTCGTTTCAAGGAACGGTTGCGGCCCGCATATGCGTGCGCTACCGAACCGACGCACACGCGCAATGTCGTCATCCTGCAAGCCTTACCTCCCGCTCTGGGACCACATGAACGATTCGAACCGGGCCTCCCGTGTCATCGCAAGGGCAAGCCGGATTGGAAACGGCACAGGAAATGAAATGGACATCATGATCAGCCTCGTTATATACCTTGTCGTATTCGGACTCATATGGTGGCTGGTCAGCCTGCTGCCGCTGCCGGCGCCTGTGGCCCAGGTCGTTCGCGTGTTGTTCATCCTCATGCTGATTGTCATCATCCTGTCGGCGGCCGGCATTATTCCCGGTGGCTATCTGCCGCACTTCCGCTTTTGATAAAGCGCGGCTGAGCGTCAGCCCGATATGCGTCCCACCGAACCGACGGCGCCGCGCCGCGCCCGTATGCTGGTCGACAATCGCGGCGCTCCGGGAAAAGTATGCCGCGATGGAACATGCGGGCCGCGCCGAAGCGCAGCCTTTGTAGAGCGATGGCCTGATCTGCCGGCGCTGATCGATGTTTTCAGAAGCTGATCGAATCTGGATAACGATCCGCAATACCGCGGGTAGTTCTCATCACCATATCAAGGAAGTCATCATGAAAATCACAAAATTGAGCATCCCGCTGCTGTTCACGGTGGTACTGGCCGGCTGCATTACGGCGCCCGCAGGACCTGCCGGACCGCAAGGCGCAACCGGAGACACCGGCGCTACAGGTAACCAGGGCAACACCGGTAATACCGGCAATACTGGCAACACCGGAAGGGCCGGCAGCACCGGCGCAACCGGCGATACCGGTGCAACAGGCTACACCGGCGCCACTGGCGACGCAGGCGCAACCGGCAATACCGGCAATACCGGCAATACCGGCGCCACCGGCAATACCGGTGCAACAGGAAACACGGGCAACACGGGTAACACGGGAGCGAAGGGCAATACGGGCGCCAAGGGTTCTTCCCCCAGCACCATCGTGGTCGTTCCTGCGCAGTAAGCAGTCACCGGCAATTCCGCAGTAAGGCATTATGCCGTTTCTTGATCTTGTTCCAGATCGAAACACGGCATAATGCGCATCCGTTCCCAATCCAATTCCGCCCTATCCCGCCGTCGCTCGCACTAACGAGTGCGGACGTTTCGCTTCTCTTCTTTCGTATCCCTGCTTTCTTATCTTTTCTCATGACGCAAAAAAATCCGGCGCAATTTCTGCGCCGGATTTTTCATTGCCTCTGTATTGAAAATCAATTCACGCGTCGCTCGATGGTGATCTGTTCGACCTCGACGCGGCGATTCGGCTCCAGGCATTCGATCAAGGCAGGACGCTTGGTTTGCGTACAGACCACGATCGGATTTTCCTTGCCCCTGCCGACAGCGTTGAGGCGGCTTGCGCTGACGCCCTTGCTGACCAGGTAATCCTTTACCGCGCCGGCACGCCGCTCGGACAGCTTCTGGTTGTATTTGTCGGCCCCGATACGGTCCGTGTAGCCCGTTACGACAACGTTGTCGACTTGCGTATTGCTGTTAAGTGCGGTTGCGATGTCATCGAGCTTCGGCTGCGGCATCCGCAATTCCGATTTGTCGAAACCGAACAGTTCGGTCGACGACAGCGAGATTTTTTCAAATCGCGGTGCCGGGGCGGGCGGCGGGGGACGCGGCGTTTCCACTACAGCCACCGGTGCCGGTTCAGGCGCTGGCGCGGCAATGGCCGGCTGCGCCGGTTTGTCGAAGGCGTAATTGAAGCCGACCGTCAGGTAATTGTTGCTGCTGCGGTCGATGGCGAAATCGGTGTCGCGCAAATAACCATGGACGCGCCGGAAGTCGGCTTGCAGCGACCACTGGTCGTTGAGCGAAACCTGGAGGCCCAGGCCTGCATTGACGTATGGCGCATAGCCGGATGTTTCGCCGAGCGGCGTGCTTAGGCGGTCTTCCTGATAACCGGCGCCGACCAGCAGGAATGGGCGAATGGTGGAGCGCGAAAACATGTACAACATATCGGCCCCCAGCAGGTTTTGCTGGTAATGCACGCCGTCATCGCGCGACCGGGCGTACGTGGTGCCGAATTGCAGATCCCAGTTTTCGGATATCGGCTTGCCGAAACGCAGGCCCAGCCCTTCGCCGCGGTCGTTGATGCCGAAGCCGGCGTCCGGGTCCATCAAATTGACGCTCGGCGCGATGTACCAGGATGGATTGTAGTCGATGGTCTGCGCCAGCGCCGTCGAGGAAGCCGTTGCGCACAGGATCGCGGCGGCGAGTGAAATCTGCTTGATGTTATTCATTGTCTACCTTGGTAATAAAAATCAAATTGAAATGAGAACTGTCTTCCTTCAATCATCGAAGCGGGAGGCTTCCGCGGCATCGGGCAGGGGTTCCCGGCGCCACACTCAATATGAAAAATCTTGCTTTCATGTTGACGCCGAGGTTACGAGAATTGCATGCGAGGCTCCGTACGCTGTCGTACATATCCGTCCGGTGTTGTTTTCGGCGCCTTGACGCGGCCGTGTCGCCCAGCGCACCGACGAAGCACGCAAAAACAGGCGCGCCGCAGTTTCTTTCGCTGAAATTATTTTCTGACGGGATGCCATCATGAATGATCGTTCCCCCCGGAATACGCCGCCGCATGCTCTCGATTTCACTTCGCAATCTCGTCGCATCCCCGCGCCGGCCAGCTCCGAATCGCGCACTCCCATGCCTATGTGCGTTGACGTACCGACCACGCCTGCGGGGCGGTCTATAACGCATCATCGGCGAAAAAACAAGCCGGTCGACATTGAGCGCGAGCCGGTTATCGCGCCAGGTTGCAAACGATATACAACACGCACGTCACGATCGCACCGCGATCAAAAGGCAAATACCATGAAAAAGCTCACCCTCACCCCCATCCTGATCGCCATCGCCGTCCTGGTCGGCGCGTGCAGCACCGTACCGCGTACCACGGCCCAGCTCGATCAGACGCGCATTGATTTCGCCGCAGCCCAAAACAATCCGAACGTACCCCGCTTTGCCGCTTCGGAAATGCAGCAGGCCGGTGTTGCGATGAGCGAAGCCAACGCCGCCGCAGATCACGACGACGACACGGACAAAATCAATCGCCTGGCCAACATCGCCGAGCAAAAGATCGCCATCGTGCAGGAAGTAGCCGCGCAAAGATTCGCCGCTGCCGAAGCTGCACGCAACGCCAGGGAGCGCGATCAGATCCGCCTCGATCAGCGTACCAATGAAGCCGACCAGGCGAGGAATAGCGCTGCGCAAGCGCAACTGGCGGCACAAGTCGCCGCAAACGCTGCCACGGAAGCCGACCGCAACAGGCTCGATGCCCAGCGCATGACGCTTGACGCACAAGCGCATGCGGCACAATTGCAGGCCCAGCTCGATGATTTGTCTGCGAAGAAGACCGCTCGCGGCATGGTCATCACACTCTCCGACGTGCTGTTCGGCACCGACCAGGCGCGCCTGAATCCGACCGGCATGCGCACCGCGCAAAAACTGGCCGACGTCCTGCAGCAAAATCCGCAACGATCGGTTCTGGTGGAAGGCTTTACCGACAGTACGGGCAACACGCCGCACAATCAGGAATTGTCCGAACGCCGCGCGGCAGCCGTGCGTGACGCTCTCACGGGCATGGGCATTGCCGGCGACCGCGTGGCGATACATGGCTACGGTCCGGCCTATCCGGTCGCCGCCAACGATTCTTCGGATAACCGCCAATTGAATCGCCGTGTCGAGATTGTCCTGTCTGACGACAGCGGCAAGATTTCACAACGCTAGTCCGGGCAGGCAAGGGCAGCGTTCCCATATCGCAACACGTCCCGCTATGCTGCCCGCGACCGAAAGCGATCCGACTCGAGCGCATCATGCCGGCTTTTGCAGTCGCCGGCTCGGATTGCTTCGGCCTGTGTGCCGGGTCCCGCTAAAGGGCGCTTTGCCCAAGCGCTTGCTTCATTTAAGGAAAACATCATGAATACCCACCGCAACAACGCATCATGTTCAACGTCACCGGCCGCGCCGTTTTGCAGCGCCGCCGCTTCGATCCTGTGCATGATTTTTCTGGGTCTTGCCGCCACGGCAAAGCCCGCATTCGCGCAAAATCAGCCGCAATCGCCGGGCGACCGATACCAGATCGAGCGCGCCGACTGCTACAACGGCAGATCGAACCAGGATGGGGCGACTTGCCTGAAAGAGGCCAATGCCGCGCTCGATGAAGACAGGAAGGGAAAACTGGCTGCAGCCGGCGCACCGTATCAAAAGAATGCCACACTGCGCTGTCAGGCATTGCCCGCCGCGGATAAAGCCGATTGCGAAAAGCGCATGCGCGGCGAAGGATCTGTCTCCGGCAGTGCCGAATCGGGCGGCATCTTGCGCGAACTGGTGGTGCGGGCGCCGGTTGCCGCAAAATAACCTGACAGGTCGGGCGTTTAGAGCGTAAATTGACAAGCCGGCGAAATGATTTCCTATCGTTGCCGCATATCGGCAGGTTGCCGGTGAATCGGAGGATTCATTGCGCACACTGCCCCAATCCCGCCGCATGGCGGTGGAAGAACCGGAGATTCCGATGAACACAGTAGACACTTCCGCACATCTGGCCGAAGATGGCGTGGCCTTTACCGTCACAGTCGATTATCAGCAGCGCGACTGCCTGATTTCGAGGGACGCATTGTCGAGCCTCGGCCGTTCGGTCAACGAAAACCTCGACTTGCTTGCCACCTACTACGCCTATCACGCCAAGATTAATGGCGTAGCGCGGCGCCTGGTAGCAGCGGGCGTTATGGACAAGCCCGTATTGCTGTCGACGCGGAATTTCGATTGATTGCCGCCGCTTGTCTCGGCCTGGCTATGCTCATGGAAAGCAGAAGTAGTTTTACCGGCTTTGCCATGGAAGAATCCTCCCGGCAACCGCATTGCCCGGGCAAGCAGTTCACCAATCGGCACTTCCCGATGCGGCCAGCCATGTCAGGCTATCGCGCACGATATCTTCCAGCGAGAAGGCCGCGCGTAAGCCGGCGGCATGCGCGCGCGTGACGTCAGGCAGGTAAGAATCCCCCCTTCCGCCCGGCTGCCCCAAAATTGCCGGGGGCGGCGCGCCGGATTCATGCGCCATCAGAGAAGCCAGCTCGGCCAGGCTGACTGCTTGCGGCGAGCCGATATTGAGCGCGCTTCCCGCCGGCGTAAACACCAGCGACCACAGCAACCAGCAAATCATGTCGGCCGGATGCATGTAGGAACGCAACGGCGTGCCGTCACCCCTGATCGTGATGACACGCCGTTGCGCCGCATCGGCGAGAAAATTGCCGGCAGCGAAATGCGTGCCCAAAGGCAGGAAGGGCCCGAGAAAGGAAAACGGCCTGGCAACGGCGAATTCGACCGACTGGCCGCGCGTGGCGCACATCGATTCGCACATGCGCTTGATTTCCCCGTAGAACAGCATGGGATCGAGCGGGTCCGGCGCCAACCGCGCCGTGTCGTCCTCGGCAAACGGCCTGTCGCCACTGACGCGCTTGCCATACACGGCGCCGCTCGAGACCATCAGCAGACGCGCGCCGGCAGCCTCGCACAAGTCGAGCATGCCGCTCATGCCGGATAGCATGTCGGCGATGAGACGGCCAGGGTCGGCATGATTGCTCGCGGCATCGGAACTGGTCGCCATATGCAAGCCCAGATCGAAAGCGCCGGCCTCAACCTCGGCAAAACCGCCGGCCTCGGCCACGACCCAGCTCGCCCAAGGCAACGCAGCCCACTCGGGATGTCGTGTCTCGAACCCCTGCGGCGAGCGTGACAGGCGCGTCAGGCGAACGTCGCAACCCAGATCGCGCAGATAAGAAGCAGCAGCATGCAGCCATAGCCCGAAGAAACCCGTGGCGCCGCTTGCCAGGATTCGTTTGCCGTCAAGCGCAGCCACAAGCGCCGGCAAATCCGGCACCAGCGCCGCCGAGCGCGCAATCATCTCCTGCATACGCAAGCGGCAATCCATGGGCGACATCATGCCGTCCGCCTTCGGGGAACCCAAAGGGCGGCATGGGAAGAATTGGAGGAAATAGCGGGCAGGCAAAGCATGGTCAGACAAGCTTACCACATGCCAATATCCTGCCAAACGCCGGCTATGGCAGAACGCCGCGCCAGCCGGCCCTTGTCACCATTGCCGATGGATCACAGTTGCTAACGCGTTACCATCGCATTGGCTTTTTCCGAACGTAGCAGCGAAATGAAGGCATCGTTGAACGCAGGAATATCGTCAGGCTTGCGCGAGGAAACCAGGTTATCGTCGCGCACCACCTCTTCATCTACCCAGGTGCTACCGGCATTCTGGAAATCATCCTTCATGCTGGGCCAGCTCGTAAGCGTGCGATCCCCGGCCACGCCGGCCGAAATCAGCAGCCAACCGCCATGGCAGATTGCCGCGATCGGCTTTTTCGCCTGATCCATCTGACGAATGAACTCCTGCGCTTCCTTGTTCATGCGCATGGCATCGCCATTGGCCACGCCGCCGGGCAACAACACCCCGGCGTAAGCTTGCGCATTCAAGCCGTCGAAGTGCTTGTCTACCTTCACGCTCGCCCCCTTTTCCAGGTGGCGGTAGCCTTGCACCGTGCCGTCCCTATCGGAAATCACGTCGACCTGCGCACCCGCCGCTTCCAGCGCTTTCTTGGGTTCCAGCAATTCGGATTGCTCGAACCCATCGGTGACGAGGACAGCAATCTTCAAGTGCTCAAGCGCATGGCCGGCCACGGCATTGGCAGACGCCTCGGACACAGTATCCAATGCGTCCGGCGCCGTCTCGATACGGGTGATGTTGGAAGCGATCGGATCGCTGGCGGGGAACGACATTTCGCTGGCGCGGTCAAGCGCCAGCTCACCGATACCATCTTGCCGCTGGGATTGCGTAGCGGTATGCATCTTGTCAGGCTGATTCATGGCAATGACCTCATTGGGAATCGAGAAAACGACGCAGCCCTTTTGCATCAAAAAGGCATGCGGCTCACTCTGTCCGACACCATGCAGGCACCGTGGTTCAGCCTATTTCATCAGGCAACGCAGGAAAAAACTGCCTATTTAGCAGGAGCAACTCGCTTGATCAATTCCATCGCCGCAGCAGGATTGCGCTCCTTGAAACCGCTGATCACGTACAGGAACACGTCACGGCCCTTATTTATCCCGGACTTCGCCTTGGTATCCGGCAAAATCTCGTCCAGCCCTGCCCCCTCACCCGCCTGCCAAGCCTGGGCGCGCCTGGCCCAGGTATCGAGCGCTTTCTTGGCGTAGCCATTGGCCTCGCCCTCGACCGTTCCCATGATGCGCGCATAGACGAAGGGCGCGGTCAGGTCATTGATCTGCGGATATTCCGAATCGGCGCCGACGATCACAGCGACGCCATAATCGCGCGCCATCGCGATAAATTCGGCACACCGGAAACTTTCATTGCGCACCTCGACGGCATGGCGCAATTTGCGCCCTTCCATGCTCTTGGGCAGCAGCTTGAGGAACGCTTCGAAATCGACCGGATCGAATTTCTTGGTCGCCATGAATTGCCAATTGATCGGGCCGAGTTTGTTCTTCAGCAAAAGCACGCCGCTGCCCAGAAACATCTCGATTGAATTCCCCGCCTCGGCCAATACACGCCGGTTGGTGGCAAAGCGCGGCCCCTTGAGCGCGAACACGAAATCGTCAGGCGTCTCATCATGCCATTTGGCGAAGCTTTCGGGCTTCTGCGAACCGTAATAGGTACCGTTGATCTCGATCGAGCTCAGCTTGCTGCTGGCATATTCGAGCTCGCGCCTCTGCGCCAGCTTTTCGGGGTAAAACGTGCCGCGCCACGGCTCGAAAGTCCAGCCGCCGATGCCGATACGGATTTGGTTCTTTGCCGCCATGACGTCCCCTTCTGTCCTTTTATGCCGAGACGTCAATAGTAAACAAAACGCCCGTCAAAAGTAATAGGTCGCCACCGTCTGCCACGTCGTGCGGCCGGGCAAGACACCGAAATCGCTCCACGGCCTGCCGCCGTAGCGCTGCCATTGCAAGGCCAGATCGACGTGATCCCAGTGATAGCGCGCTTCCATCCATGAGAGCCGGCTTTGATCGGTGAGATCCTGCCGCACCAGCGCGGTCAGGTCGAGATGCGTGATGCCCGCGTCCTGCCAGCTCGCGTAGGCAAACAAGGCTTCCCTGGTGGGCAAATCCTGCATATCCTGCACCGTGTCGCGGTATTGCAGGTAACGTGCCGCACTACCCTGCCCAAGCGCCGTCCAGTTTGCCTTGCCCAGCGCGGCGCCGTCGTATTCCGCTTCCAGCGTCAATGAAATCTTGTTGTCCGTCGTATAGGTCAAGCCGGCGGCCAGGCGGTTTCGAAATACGTCGCGCTCCGGCCCACCCAGCGCCTGCGTATATTGCGATGGCCCCTGCCCGCCCGACCACTCCGCGAAAGCCACCGTGGCGTCGCCGAACAGGCGCGTGAGATCGAGCCCCATCTGCGGCGACTTGCCCGCTTCGCCGTAAAGCAGCACCTGCGGATTGAAGGTATCGGAAAACTGCTGGCTCGCCGCGAGCAGCCAGCGGTTGGTGTTGTTGGTCGCGCCAAGGTCGACGCTGAACGGCTCGCTGCTCGGCGTCGACGCCAGCTTGGGCGAGACCAGCGCCGTCAACGAGCCGCCGTTCCACAGGGTCTGTTCACGCAGCATCACCGCCCCGAGACGGTTGTTGCGCAAGCTCGACGGGTTGATCGAGACGATGGAACGAATGGCATCGTCGCGAAAATAATCAGTCGGATTATAGCCGGTCGCCACGCCGTAGCGCGTGTTGATGCGGCCGACATCGACGATCTCGTCAGACGAGACGTGCCAGCTCAGATACAGCTCTTTCAGGGTGTTGATCTTGGCCTGGTCGGGCGCTTCGTCTTGCCACTCCCAGTCGAGCCGATCAGCGAACACCAGCCGCCAACCCGGCGCCAGCGTCTTGTCCAATGACGTGTCGATCGACAGCCGCCCGTTTTCATACGACGGCAGGCCGTAACGCTGCTCTGTATCGCCATAGGCGGCTTCGATGAAGGTGTGCCAGTCGGCAGCCTGCTCAACCTTGGCCGGGGCCTGATCGGCCACATTCAAGGCATCGAGCTCGTCGTCGCCCGGCGGCGCAGCCTGAACCAGACCCGGCAGCGCCAGCAGCAATACCGAGAGAAGAAGGCGGGACTTCATTCCGGCTTGAACCGCGCCAGGTAGTCGCGCTGCATCCAGGTATCGGGAATGTCGCGCCAGGCGTAGTCGGTAAAGCGCATCACCGTCACCCACTTGGGATCGAGGCCATCGATGATCACGGTCTCGGTCGGTCGCACCACACCCAACTGCATCTCGAAGTGCCGATAGTAGGCGGTTTTCAACAAGCGGTTGCTCTCGGTATAGAAACGCGACTTGACCGGATGGCTGTTGCCGCTGTCGATCCACATCTCGATGTGGTGGTAAGTCACGTCGGGCGAAGTCGCCGCCAGCGCCAGCTTGTAGCAGTGCCGCATCTGCCGGTCGCCATCGGCCACGTCTTCTTCACCGAGCAGTTGCGCGCTGTAATCCTTGGCCAGGTTGACCGTGACCACGTCGCCGTTGGCCGCCTGGCCCAACAGGCGCTGCTGCGGCGAGATGCGGATGCTGGCCTTGGAAGACGGATCGTAGAACCACAGGTCATTGCCGGCCTTGAGCATGAGCTTGTTGGCGTCGCGCGCCGGGGCCACGAAACGGATCAGGTTCTGGTACTGCCCGCCGACCTTTTCCTCCTTGGCATAGACGATCAGCGTATTGCCGTCGGTCTGTTTGCCGTCGCGGAATTCGGTCAGCGAATTGGTCAGCGAAAACGGCTTGTCCGGATTGCGCACCGCGTCGCTGGCGGCAAGAATCTCTTGCGCCGAGGGTGCGGCATGGGCCAGGGAAGAGAAGCCGCAGAGGACCAGCAATGCAAAGGCAAATGGTTGGGTACGCATGGCGCGATTCCTCACTGGTTCAAACATGACGCAAGGCGTCGACGATATTCATCTTGGAAGCGCGCGAGGCCGGCAGGAAAGCCGACAATATCGCCACCACCACCAAGCCGATGGCGGTACCCGCGATCAAGCGTGTTTCGCCCCATACGCGCACCGTCAGCGGCACCGGCTCGACACGCCCGGGCGGCAACCAAGTCAAGCCGGAATGGTTGATCACATAGGCAATACCCAGAGCGATCAGCACACCCAGCGCCGCGCCGATCACGCCCAGCAGCAATCCCTCGCAAATAAACAGCCGACGTATGCCATTGCGGCGCAAACCGATGGCGCGCAGCGTGCCGATTTCAACGGTACGTTCAACCACCGCCATGCTCATCGTATTGCCGACGGTGAACAGCACAATGGCGCCGATCAAGACCGCGATGAAGCTGAACAAAGCGGCAAACATGCCGATGCTTTGGCCGTAAAACGGATTCAAGGTGGTGAATTCCTGGATTTCCAGCGGCTTGTCCTTGAACGTCGTGGCAAGCAATTGTTCCAACCGCGCGCGTGCCGCAGCCATCTGGCTGGTGTGCTGTAACTGCAGCACGATCGCCGTCACCTGCGGCTCGGCGCCGCCATACACCAGGCGCTGCGCCTGCCCCAGATGCATGCCGATGAAGAGGTCATCGAATTCCTTCACGCCCTGGTCTTCCGCCTTGACCACGTTCAAGCTGGCGACGTTGGGCGCGCCATGGGCATTGGCAGCGAGCATCTCGATGCGCGTGCCGGTGTCCTTGGGATCGGCAACAGTTTCCTGCGCCGAGAGCGCGGCGATATCGTCGGGCGCCGGCTTGCCGGCCTCCTGCGATTTCGTCACCGGCGCATTCTGACAATCCTTGACCTGCAGCGGCGTACACAATTGCAGCACGCGCGCCACGCCATTGCCGATCACGACCGCATCTTCCGCCGTGCCGGTCAACGGCCCTTCACCGTTATTACGGCGCGGGAATTGATAGTCGTTCCACTTGCGCATCACGTTCTGGTTTTCCACCACCACACCGGTGCCGATCACGGTGCGCGATACGCCGGCGGCGAAATTGCCGGCGATGCCGCCCAACTGCAGCGTCGGCGTCACCACCGTCAGCATGGGCGCGAGGACCGGGTCGGCCTTGATCGTGGCAATGATCTTGTCGTAATCGGCAATACCGTAAGCGGTGGGATTGCCGCTGCCATAAAGGAAGTAATCCTTGTGCTGGATTTGCAAATGGCCGCTGCGCTGCACGTAGCCGGTTTGCAAACCGTAGGTGATGTCCCGGCTGTAACCGCCGAAGACCAGAATGGCACCGGCACCGACGATCATGGCAAGCAAGGTCGTCAGCGAGCGACGGCGGTTGCGCAACAGGTTGCGCAGGGCGAGGGAAAAGGTTTTCATTGCACGGCCTCCAGCGCTGCAGCTTGGTCGTGACGCTCGACCGATACGATGCGGCCATCGCGGATATGCACCGCGTCGTCGGCCTCGGCCAGCACCTGCGGATCATGGGAAGAGAACACGAACGACACGTGATGCTCGCGCTGCATCTTGCGCATCAGCGCGATGATCGCGGCGCCGGTGTGGCTGTCGAGATTGGCGGTCGGCTCGTCGGCCAGCACCAGTTGCGGCTCGATCGCCAGGGCGCGCGCGATCGCCACCCGCTGGCGCTGCCCGCCCGACAATTGCGATGGCCGGTTTTGCGCACGATCGGACAAGCCCACCGCATCGAGCAGCGCACGCACGCGCTCCTTGCGCTTGGACGTAGGCACCTGTGCCAACAACAAGGGATATTCGACATTCTCATACGCGGTCAGCACCGGCAGGAGATTGAAGTTCTGGAAAATGAAGCCGAGATGGCGCGCCCGGAAGTCCGACAAGGCGTCGTCGCTCATGCTCTGCACGTGCGCCCCTGCCACGACCAGTTCGCCGCTGTCGGGCCGGTCGATGCAGCCGATCAGGTTCAATAAGGTCGTCTTGCCGCTACCGGACGCGCCGGCGATCACGGTAAAACGGCCGGGCCGGATTTCGAGGTTGATGTCGGTCAAGGCCGGCACATCCACCGCACCAAGGCGGTAGATCTTGCCGATCTGTTTCAGGATGACAGGTTGCTGCGTTTGCATGGATGGCTCCCTGGTTGAGTACGGGAGCATCCTAAAGGGGCGGATGGTCAGGCCGGCAAGCTTGCGACGAAGCGACAGGCCCGGCGATGAAGCGAAGGAAAAATGGAGCGAAACAACTATTTCCCAAAGGGAATTAAATCGCTTTTTCGTAACAAACAGCCTGCGGATTCCCAAAATATTTGCCAAAATTCTCGCGCCGGCAGTACCCATTTTTTTCATAAAACCGCACCGCGCGCAAATTGACCAAGCGCGTTTCCAGCCACAGTTCGCGATAACCAAGCCCACGCGCCTCGTCTTCCAGGAAAGCCAGCACAGCGCGGCCAACGCCGGCATATCCCGGCCGCGCAAGCATGCGCTTGATCTCGGCCACGCCGTCTTGCAAGGGCCGGAAGGCGCCGCAGCCGATGGCGATACCCATGCGGTCGCGCGCGATGACGAACCGGGACCGCTCGCACTGCACATCGGCCACATCGAACGATGCTGCGCCGCTATCGCCCGTGATCAAGGCCAAGGTAGCCGACAGTTCATTCATCAATGCCGCTGCGTCGGCTGAAAGCGGACTCTCGGCCATCACCGTAACACGGCCAAGCGGCTCAGGCAGTGCCACCAGTTGTTTATACATATAACTCGTGGCGTCATACCCGCCATCGGAGGCGCGGGCAAATCCCGGCAGCCGCCCCGCGAGCTGGAAACCCAGCAAGCCGTACAGATGTTCGCCCGCATCGCCGCTGCGCGTATCGAGCACCAGAAGCGTCTTGCCCTCTTCGCGCGCGCAGGCTTCAATCGCCTGCATCAAGGCCCGGCCGCAGCCGCGCCGCCGCATCCTCGAATGCACCAGCATCTTGCTGACTTCGGCGCGATGGCTGCCGTTGTCGAGCGTCTTGAGCAAGAGTTGCACCGTGCCGGCCACAACACCAGTTTCGTCGCGCAGAATCAGCAGCCGCCGCGCGCCGGGCTCCCACTGCGCCAGGATGTTTTGCCAAAAACGCTTCGCTTCGATCAGCGTGTAAGGCAGCACGAAGCCCACACTCGCCCCATGCTGCACGCAATCAAGCAGCACGTCGGCCAGCGCATCGAGATGCCGCGCCAAACCGGCGGCATCGAGTTCGACGATATCGTGCGTCGTGGCGACTGAAGTATTCATGGTTCGCAAATCAGGACAAGGTAACGGGCAGCGTCGGGACCGGGACAGGAAAATCGCGTCGGCCCGAACAGGTGGAAACGCAGGCAATCACCCGGATGCAGACGGTATTCGACACCATCGACCGTGTAGTCGAGCACGCCTTCTTGCATCCACATGTGCTGTTCCATGCCGCGCACCGGCGCATCGTCATAGACGATCACGGCACCGGCGGGCAAGACGCCTTCGAGCATCTCCATGCGGAATTCGCGCGACGGCGGCGAAATGAGGCGGCGGCGAAAACCCGTTTCCGGGTCGACCCAGACTTGCTGCGATTTGAAAGGAATCAGCTTGGCCGACTGCTGCTCCAATTCGGCCAACAAGCGCGACATGGTCATGCCATAAGCCGAGCAGAGCTTGCCCAGGAGACTGGCGGTGGGGCTGGTTTCGCCGCGCTCCAGCCGCGACAGCGTGGCGCGGCTGATGCCGGTGGCCTGCGCCAGTTCATCGAGCGACCAGCCGCGCTCGGTGCGCAAAGCCGCCAGGCGTTGCGCCAGGCGGCTGTCGAGCGCATCAGGCTCGTCGGGAGCTATGACCTTGTTTTCCATATTTGGGAATATATCCCAAATATGAGAATAAAATCAAGCCCCCATCAACAAACCCGCGTCAAAGAGGCATCAAGCCAGCGCCTGCAGCACATCCTCGGTCGAACGCACGCGCGCGATGCGCGGGAAGATGAATTTGAACGCATACTCGTGCGGCTCTTTCGATACCGACGCGCTGCACAGGTCTTCGACGATCACCTGATGGTAGCCATGTTCATACGCGTCGCGCGCGGTCGATTCGACGCCGATATGGGTGGCAATGCCGCCCAACACGATGGTCTTGATGCCGCGCCGGCGCAATTGCAGATCGAGCGCCGTGCCGTAGAACGCACCCCATTGGCGCTTGGTGATGTGGATATCGTCGGCCGTCGCCTCGAGCGCCGGCACGATCGCATCCCAGCCCGGCGGCACGGAAGCCGGCAGGTTCATGGCCACATCGGCGTCAGGCCGCAAGGCTGCGGCGCCGACAGGAAAAGCCACGTTGACCAAGACCACGGGCGCGCCGACTTCGCGAAAGCGCCTGGCCAGTTTGGCGGCATTGCCGATGACGGACGCTGCGCTGTGCGGATGCACATCCATCGCCGCGATGCCGTTTTGCAGATCGATCAAGACCAATGCCGTCGTTGCGGCGTCCAAGGTGATTGCGCTCATGGGTTTATCTCCTGAAAAGTACGTAAACAAATGCCCGGCGGCGCCGAGCCCCTATTGTGAAACAGCATGGGTATGTGCTGTAATACTCGCCGTCCATAGCGACGCACGCCGTGCGGACTGACGCAGGATTTGCGGCAGCGCAGTACGGCGCGACAATAATGAAGACCACTACAATTACACTTGGAGTAGATGACATGAATTTCTTCCGCACCCTTTGCCTTGCCTGCGCCGTGTTCCTGAGCTTTGCCGCACAGGCGGCCGACAAGGTCTTCCCGGTCAGCATCAAGATCAACGAGTCGATTTCGTCCGACGATCGCGGCACCAAGTACGAGGACCCCCTGGCCGCAGCGCTGAAGGATGGCAGCCTCGGCGAAGTCGTCGGCGGCGGCAATTCGGTCAACAAGGCGGGCAAGGTCGAATGGGCCGGCATCGATCTGGAAGTCACCGACCTGCAAAAGAGCATTCCCGTCATCAAGCAAAAACTGATCGATCTCGGCGCGCCGAAGGGCAGCACGATCGAATACCACAGCGGCGGCAAGAAGGTCGTCGTGCCGGTGCAATAAGCGAGCTTGCAGCGGGGCCGGCGCAACGCCGGCTTTGCGTCGCATCCTTTGCGCAACCCGCATCACTTCCCGCTCCTTTCCACCCATCTGGCGACGAAGCGCGCCATCGTCGGGCCGATCGCCATCACCAGCAGAAAACGCGCCACCTGCATCGCCATGACGAAGGGCATGTCGACCTTGGTCGCCGCCGCAATCACCGCCACCGAATCGGCGCCGCCCGGGCTGGTTGCCAGATAGGCGGTCAATGCATCGGCGCCTGTGAGCCAGTGCAATATGCAAGCCAGTGCGCCGCACAAGGCAATCAGCGAAAAAATACCCGCAATCACGCGCGGCAAGGCATGTGCCGCATAATTCAACACCTCGCGCGTGAAGCGCAAACCGATGGCCCAGCCTATCACCGTATAGCAGCAGGCCATCAAGGGCGGCGGCAGCACGATCGTCAGCGCATGGGTGCCCGAAAGGACGATGCCGACGAACATCGGCACCAGCAGCGCGCCGGCTGGGATCTTGCTACGCGCGCCCAAGAGCGAACCCGCCACCGCCAGCGCGAGCGTGCCGCCCAGCGCAACCGGATCGACCGGCGCAAACCAGGCAACCGATTGCGCCCCCGGCGCTCCCGGATGCAGCCCCCAAAGACGCGCCACCATCGAAGCGGTCAAGGCTACCAATACCACGCGCAGAAATTGCATGAAGGCCACCAGCCGCGCATCGGCGCCGTAGGCCTCGCCCATCAAGACCATGACTGTGGCCGCGCCCGGTGCCGAACCCCAGACCGCCGTCGTGCCTGGCAACACCTTCCAGCGCGCCAGCAAGCCGCCGAGCCCGGTGCTGCAGGCGATCACCGAGACCACGCTGAACAGGAATACCGGCCATTGCCTGACCATGGTCAGCAAAATATCGGGCGTCACGGTGCGCGCAATCAGGCAGGCGACCAAGCCCTGGGCCAGCACATAAGGCTTGGCCGGCGCCGCGATCGTGCCTTCATGCGCCGCCACCAGGATGGCCGCCCCCATGGCGCCGAGCAGCATGGCCGCCGGTATGTGAAGCCATTCCAGCACGCCGATGAATAGCAGGGAAAGCGCCACGAGCGCGGCCCATTGCCGCCGGCGCGGCCAGCCGCGGACGCTGAAACGATAGGAAGGCTTTTCCGTCTGCATGTTCAGTTCATTTGTGTGCAAATGCAACACCGCCGACCGCCATTTGCCGCTTCGGCTTATCCATTTGCGTAGACTCCGACGACGAGAACGCCGCAGGCGAGTACAATTCAATTGTGAGGACCACTCACAAATTATATGAGGAAGTCTCATAAAATGTCAATCGAACTATCGAGCACCGTCACCGCAAGTCCGGCCGAGGCCAAGGAACCCAAGCGCGAGCGCGGCAAACTGCGGGTGGCCGCGCTATTGAATGCCGGCGGCGAACTGTTTGCCGAAAAAGGCTACGACGCCACGACCATGACCGAGATCGCGCAACGCGCGGGCGCCTCGATCGGTTCGCTCTACCAATTCTTCCCCTCCAAGGAAGCCTTGGCTGAGGCCTTGTTCCTGCGCTATGCGGCGCGCGCGGCGGAAAGGCTCGACAGCTTCGCCAAATTGGCGCCCGGCCTGAAGCCGGCGCAGTTGGCCGACCTGCTGGTCGACATGAAGCTGGAAATGCACTCGCACCGCGATGCCGCGATTGCCTTGTCGGAATCGATCGCCGCCATCGTCGAACGGCGCAAACCGCTGCGCGACGTTACCTTCGCCAAGATCGCGGCGATCCTGCAGGCGATGAACCCGGCTTTGACGGAACGGCAGGCCACGGTGACGGCGGCAGCGGTGCAACAGGTGATGAAGAGCGTGCAATCGCTGGCCATGCTGGAACGGGAAACCGGCCAGCCCTTTGTCGCGGAAGCGAGAAAAATGCTTTCCGTTTATATTGCGCACGCACTGCAAGCCTGAGAGCAATCCGTCGGGTCCGCGAGCAAAGCTTCCCTCTTCTCGTTAAAATAAGAACAGTCAGCGCAGTCAGTCGGCCAATTCCAACGCTCTCCCCAACTCGAAAGGCAGACCGCATGAGCGATTCCGCAAACCTGCAGAATCTGCAGCAGCAAATCAAATCCCAGGAGCAGCAGCTCGGCAGCATCGCCGGCGCGGAAGCCCTTGCCCATCAGCAGGATCTGCCGGTGTTCGAACGGCTCGGCAGCATCGTGCGTTCGCTGCATGACACGCTGCATGAAATCGGCGCCGACAAGGTCTTGTCCGAAGCGGCCAGCGAATTCCCCTCGGCGCGCGAGCGCCTGCTGCACATCGCCAGCCTGACTGAAAAAGCCGCCAACATCGTGCTCTCCAAGGTCGAGGAAACCCTGCCGCTGCAGGACCAGGTGATCGATGCGGCAGAAAAACTGCCGCCCGACCTGCCGGCCGACGCGCAGGCATTCGTCGCCACCTCCACCGCCAGCGCCAAGGAGACGCGCGCGGCGCTGTCCGACATCATGATGGCCCAGGACTTCCAGGATCTCACCGGCCAGTTGATCAAGAAAGTCGTGACCCTGCTCGAACGTACCGAGAAGGAATTGCTGCGCCTCCTGATCGACGCCGCACCGGCCGGCACCATCAACGAAGTGAAGAAAGAAGAATTGATGGCCGGCCCCGGTGCACCAGGCAGTGTGGCGCTCGATCAATCGAGCGTGGACGATCTGCTGGCCGATCTCGGCTTCTAAAACATAGTCATGGCGGGCGAGCCTGCCCGCCGGTTCGTCATGTCCCGATTCACCTCTTTCAGCGCCGGTGCGCGCGACACCCTGCCCATGCTGGTCGGCGCCGCGCCGTTCGGCGTAATCTTCGGCACGCTCGTTCCCGCCAACATGGTGGCCAACTGGCAGGGCCAGTTGATGTCGCTATCGGTATTCGCCGGTTCCAGCCAATTCATCGCCATCGGGTTGATGGGCCAGCACACCGGCATGCTGGTGATCTGGCTGGCCACCTTCATCGTCAACCTGCGCCACATGCTGTATTCGGCGACGCTGCTGCCCTACGTTGTCCACCTGCCCTCGCGCTGGCGCTGGTTGCTCGGGTTCCTCCTGACCGACGAAACCTTCGCCGTGGTCGACGCCCATTACCGCAGGCATCCGCGCGAAGCCATGGGGCATTGGTACTTCCTCGGTTCGGGCTTGGCCATGTACCTGAACTGGCAATTCTGGACGCTGATCGGTCTCCTGTTCGGCAGCGCATTCCCGCAATTGCAATCGCTGGGACTCGACTTCGCCATGGTCGCCACCTTCATCGCCATCGTGGTGCCGCAATTGAATCGCCGGCCGCAGCTGGCCGCCGCTGTCACGGCCGGCATTGCGGCCTGGTTGCTGCGCGAACTGCCCTACAAGCTGGGCCTGCTGGCCGCAATCGGCGCCGGCGTTGCAGTCGGCATGCTGCTCTCGCGCGGTGAAAAAACACCGCTTGCGACATCCACCCCAGCGGTGCCGGAGCTGTAATGGAGTTCACCCTGACCATCATCGGCATGTCCGTGATCACGGTCCTGGTCAAGGCCGCGATCTTCATCCTCGGCGACCGCGTGGCATTTTCGCCCTGGCTCAGGAAGGCGCTTGTATTCGTCCCGGTGACGGTGCTGACGGCAATCATCGTGCCGATGGTGCTGGCGCCGCATGGGCACGACATGGAACTCGATTGGCACAACGCGCAACTGATGGGCGCGCTGGTTGCCGTGGCGGTCTGCCTGGCGACGCGGCATCAGCTGCTGACCATCATCGCCGGCCTGACGATGTTCTTCGCCTGGCAGCTACTTTGACACGATAGCCTTGTACTGCTCGGTGCGAAAGCGCAGGTAATCTTCGGCGCTGCGCCTGGGCGCTTCGACCATGGGTAGATGGCCGATGCCCTTCAGGATATCGACTTCCGAATTCGGCAACAAGCCGGCCAGGACATGGGCCGTTCCCACGTCGATCGCCCTGTCGTGTGCGCCCCATAGGATGAGCGCGGGCGTCGGCAGGCCGGTGATATCGTCTTCCACCGATTCGGTCGCAATCTGCTCGAATATCCGCTCGTGCAGCTTGGCGTTCTTGATCGGTTCCTGCGCCATCACATTCAACATGGGACGCGGAATGAAAGGCGGGTCTTCCATGACGAATTCATAGGTGGCGGCAAATTCGTCTTCATTGTGCGCGATCAAGGGATTACCCGCATCGCTCAAGACGATGCGCGCCAATTCGCTCTTGGGCGCGTTCCAGATACCGGCTGGGTCGAGCAGCCACAGGCTGCGCACCGCCTCGGGATGTTGCGCCGCCCAGATCAGCGCAATCTGCCCGCCCATGGAATTGCCGCCCAGGTCGAACTTGGCCAGGCCGAGGCTTTGCGCCAGCACCTGCAGGCGCTGCGCCTGGGCGTGCGCCGAATAGTCGATATCGGCCGGGTGGGCCGATTCGCCGAAGCCGATCAAATCGGGGATGATCACATGGTAATGCGGCGTCAGCCAGCGCGCCGTGCGCGTGAAATTGTCCTTGTCTGCGCCGAAGCCATGCAACAGGATCAGCGGATCACCCTCGCCGCCTTCGAGGTATACATAATGCAAGCCGTCGCTGGCCGTGATTTCCTTGCGCACCAGGCCGGACTGTTGACGCTCGGCATCGATTGCCATCTGCGTCGCCTTTTCCGGCTCGATGTAGACGAAGGCGGTCAGCGCCATTGCGGCCAACACGACCAGCGCGAACAGGAATTGAAAGAGCCGCTTGAGAAAAATCATTTAGGTGCGCAGGCTTAATTTGACCGGCAAGCTTGACGGCGTCATGGTGAAGGTGAACATTTCCTTGACCGGCGGCGCATTGCGGTCGAAGGTCAGGGTGAAATTGCGTGCCAGCATGGAAGTGACCATTTTCACTTCCGCCAATGCCAGGAAGCGCCCCGGGCAAAAACGCGGCCCGCCGCCGAAGGGAAACAGCTTGCGCGCCGGATCGTCGGAGGCCGCTACGTCGCCCTCGAGCCAGCGCTCGGGCGAAAACACGTTGGGCTTGTCGAAGTGCAGCGCCGACATGCCGCCAGTCCGTAGCGATGCCAGCATGATCGTGCCCTGCGGCACCAACACGTCGCCTATCGTCATCTCCTTGTTGGTTTCCAGGCCCAGGATGGGCGCGACCGGCTTCAGGCGCATCGCCTCATTGTTGGCCGCATCGAGGTAGGGAAAATTCTCCAGATTGGCAAAATCCTGCAGCACCATCGATTCGCCCAGCACTGCGTCGGCTTCGCTGCGGATGCCGGCGGCAACGTCGCCATGGCGCGCCACGAAATTGAGCAGCCAGGCGATGGTATTGGACGTCGTGTCTTCGCCGGCGAACACCATGGTGATCGCATTGCCGATCACGTGTTCGTCGGTGAAGCCGGAATCGGGTTCGTCGCGCGCCACCAACAGCGCTTCAAGCATGTTGCTCGGTTTTGCCGCGCGCTCGGGGCTGGCCGCCAATTCGCTCCGCGTCGCGTCGATAAAGCCACGCACGGCTTGCCTGACACGCACACCGGCGGCGTCGGTGGCACGGTCGGCCGGCAGCTTGATATGGCGCCAGTACGCAATCGGCGCAGTCAGGCGGCGCGCGATGCGGTAGAAAATCATTTCGATGTCACGCTGCAGCGGATTGTCGTCATGTTCCAGGCAATTGGCATCCTGCCCCATCGCCAGGCCCAGCGTGACGTCGAGCGCATAGGCTTTCAGATCGCGCAGCAGGTCGACTTGCCGGCCCGTGATGACGGCAGCCATCCAGCGCCGGCGCAAGCGCTCGGTCATCATGACCATGGTCGGAAAAAAGCGCTTGATCACTTCGGGCGTCAAGCCGCGCATGACGAGCTTGCGCTCTTTGCGCCATTCCTCGCCCTCGTGGGAAAACACGCCCGAGGTGCCGAGTTCGGAGAGGATGGCCGAGGTACGCGACGAGCGGCGCAGCCCATCGGGCCGGTCGCGCAGCAGGCCGGCGATCAAGGCGTTGTCGGAAATGATCAGAATGGGCTTGCGGCCCAGCTTGATTTTGTACATCGGGCCGAATTCGCGCGCCCAGTTTTCCAATCCCTGGTGAAACTGCAGGGAATCGAGCTGCCAGGCGTTGCCGACCAACGGCAAACCCTTGGGGCCGGGCAAATCCATGATCCGACGCAGAGGCTGCGACGGAGCGGCGACGGCACTGGCGTTGACGGATGCATCCAAATGCTTCTCCAGGGGGCTGTACTATGGGTAGTATGACTTTATCATAGTTGCATCATCGATTTCATTCCTATCCGGCATCGTAAAATTGGTTAGACTAGCGCTCTACCGATAATAAAACTCCGGAGTCCGCATCATGAAAATCCGCCCACTCGCGCTTGCCCTTGCCCTCTTGGCAAGCCCGCTCGCCTTGCCCTCGCTAACCCAGGCTGCTACCGCACCTGCGGCCAAGGCCGAGGGTCACGCCGAAGACGGCATCGCCTGGTTCAACGGCGACGTCGACGCCGCCTTTGCCTACGCCAAGAAGAACAACAAGCCGCTGTTCCTGTATTGGGGCGCCGTCTGGTGCCCGCCGTGCAACCAGGTCAAGTCCACCGTGTTCAACCGCCAGGGCTTCATCGAACGCTCGCGCTTCTTCGTGCCGGTGCATATCGACGGCGACAGCCCGAGCGCACAAAAGCTCGGCGCGCGCTTCAAGGTGCGCGGCTACCCGACCATGATCCTGTTCTCGCCCGACGGCAGCGAAATCACGCGCCTGCCCGGCGAAGTCGACAGCGAACGCTATCTGCAGGTGTTGGAACTGGGCATGAATGCCGGCCATGGCGTGAAGGACACCCTGCAATTGGCGCAATCGGACGCTGCCAAGCTGACGCCCGAAGAGTGGCGCCTGCTGGCCTACTATTCCTGGGATGAAGACGAGGGACAGATTATCGCGGCCAAGGATCTACCGGCCACGCTGCGAAAACTGGCCGGCGCCTGCCCTCCCGGCGACACCGCTGTGCATCTTGGCTTGAGCGCTTTGGCCGCCTCCGCCACCGCCGAGCAGGGCGACAAGTCCATGACCGGCATAGCCGGCCTCGATCAGGTTCTGCTGGAAACGGTGCTGCTCAACCCCAGGCTCGCACGCGACAACATGGATATCCTGACGAACTACGCTGCCGAACTCACCGGTTACGTCAGCGCCGCCGGCACGCCCGAACGCACCAGGCTCGTGAAAATCTTCAACGCCGCGCTGGAAAAGCTAGCCGGCGACAAGACCCTGTCCAAGGCCGACCGCATCGATGCGGTCGACGCCAAGGTCGCCATCGCGCGGCTCGAGACGCCGCAAGGCCCGCTGGCTCCGGCGCTGGTCGGGGAAGTCAAGGCACGCGTGGCCGAGGCCGACCGTGAGACCACTGATCTGTACGAACGCCAATCGGTCATCAACAATGCCGGGCACACGCTCACCGATGCGGGCCTGCTCGATGAATCGGATGCACTGCTGAAGGCGGAATTGAAACGCTCGCATTCACCCTATTACTACATGCTTTCGCTGGCGGCCAATGCCAAGAAGCGCGGCAACAATACCGAGGCCTTGAACTGGTACGAGCAAGCCTACGACGCGTCGAAGGGCCCGGCCACGCGGCTGCAATGGGGCGCCAATTACCTGACCAACCTGATCGACCTCGCCCCAACGGAAGACAAGCGCATCGAAAAGACCGCCGACAGCATCATCGGCGAACTGGCCGGCACGCAAAACGCGTTCTACGAACGCAACCGCACGGCTTTGGAGAAAATCAGCCACAAGATGACGGCCTGGAATGCCGACGGCAAGCACGATGCGGTGTTCCAGCACGTGCGCCAGGAATTCCAGGGCGTGTGCGGCAAGTTGCCGATCGACGATCCGCAAAAGGAAACCTGCCTGACCGTCATGTAAAGTTCAAAAGCCGAGCTTGCGATACGCTTGCTCGGCCAACTCGAGGCATGCCGGCAAGGATTCTTCCGCGGGCATGTCGCCAAAGGCGCTGTGCGGTTGCTTGGAATGGAAGCGGCTGCGCTCGCGCATCGTCTCCCACATGCCGGCGTCGATTTCCATGCCGATGTGGCGCGCCAGGCGCTGCATCATGTCTTCCGCGCCCTGCCGGTAATCGAGCAGCAGGTTGCGGCGATCGAGCGCCAGTTCGCCAAAGCGTGCGTAATAGTAGGCCAGCACCTTGCCCAGATAAGCATCGCTATCGCCGACGGGCACCTCCTCTGCCTGCAAGCCGAACAGTTCCGGCTCCAGCAAGCCGGGCACCGCGTGCATGCCGCGCTGCAGGCGCTGCGAACGCAATACCTCGCCTGGTGCGCGCGACAGCAAAACGAAAGGCGTATCCGGATAGCGTGCGCGCAACAGGCCGGCGTAATGGATGTGCCAGCTATCGAGTTTGACGAAGAGCCGCGTTTCACCGAAGCGGCGCTCGCCCAGCAATGCAATCGCGGCTTGCAGCGTGTCGGTTGCCGCATCCTGGGGTATCTCGGTGTGCAAGGGAAGACGCAGCAACTGATCGATGAGCGGCGCTTCCGATAATACGATGTGTTGCCGATCAAGGCCCAGCAATTGCGCCAGGAGGGTCGAGCCGCAGCGCGATACGTGGAAAATGAAGGCGCTGGGCGCCACGGCATCGACCGTTTTCGCCGCGTGTGCCAGGAAGTCAAGCGAGCTGACGCTGGCATAGGGTTTGCCATTGGGCGGTTCGCTCTGGCAACGCGCGACGGTTTCTTCAAAAAACGGTTCGCTGTAACGCCGTCCGGCGCGGGAAAACCAGCGGCACAGCCATTGTTCACGACGTTCCAGCCGGAAAGGCGCCCAATCCCGGGCGAGCGCGCTCATTGCGCCGGCTCTTGCAACTGGCGGATCAACTCGCGTGCCGTTTCGCTTCCCATCGCCCGCAATTCGGCGATCATGCGCTCGCGCGTGGCAACGTCGGGCTGCCGCGCTTGGGCTTCGGCGGCAAAGTCGTAGCCGGCCCGGGCAAACATGCCGTCGCTCCAGGGATTGCGCTTGCCGTCGATGACGAGATTGACGCGCGCCGCCCCGCCACGGTTTTCCACGCTGTGCGGCAAACTGAAGTCGCCGTACCAGCATTGGCCGGCGGCCATGACGAGGCGTTCTCCGCCTATCATGAAATGCACTTGCTCCGAGGTTTCCAGCGGAATATGGATGCGAAATACACCATGGCGATAGCCGGTTTGCGGATCGCTATGCTCCTTGATGCGGCTGCCCGGCGCAAGATTGAGCAAGCGCACGGATTCCAGTTCGCATTCGAATTGCTGCAGGATGTGTGTGAAACAGAGGCAGCGCGCCAGCAGTTCGGTGTCGCGATAGCTGCCGTCGGGATGCGCCAGGATATCGTCGGCATTTCCCGAGGCCGAACGCAGCGCGATACTGGTCCAGCTGCCCTCGTAGTCGCGCGAATTGAAATGGGCCTTCCATGCCAATGCTGCGCATGTGTCGAGGTCGTGCCGCATCGCGGCAACGTCGAAATCGAACGGCAGGCGAAGGAAGGCTTGCGGCGGCATGTTGTCGTGCGCCGGCGCGCATCTCACGATGGTGCCGACGCAAGCGGCGTTTGCCTAGTCGTTGAAGACGCGGCGTGTTGCGCGGATTGCCCCATCGATATGGCCGATGGCGTGAATGCGCGGACTGTTGGCCCAGCCGTTGTCTTCTTCGTGCTCGATGTCGGCACGTGCCTTCTTCAGGTAATCGAGGGCGACGTGGATGCGGCCGCGGTGATCGGGCCGTTCATCGACCGGCGGATGATCGTCGAGGTTCTTGCCATCATCAATTGCAGCTTGCTTGATGTCGTTGATGGCGGCGTCGATCTGGCGTACCGATTCGACTTCGTCAACGCTTTGCGCCCAGTCGCCGGGACGGTGTTCGATCAGCCAGCGAGCAGCGCGCAGATCGGACAAGGCATGCAAATAAGTCGGATGGTGTGCGGCCGGGGGCGGCGATGCGCAGCCGGCCAGCAGCGTTGCGCCGGCGAAAGCTGCCAGCATCAGCGCCGATTTCAATGCTTTCATGGGTGCTCCTTGGGTCTGTAGTGATGGTTATTTTCAGGAGGCCTGCAATTCAAGCCCCGCGCAGTATAACGAATGCCGATTCGACAAGGTGCACCTCGGCCGGCCATAAGTTGTAAGCAAGTATTACTGAAATTTAACAAATACTGCAAGCCCGCCCAAAAAGGCAAAAAAAAGCCCGCAGTGTTGCCACTGCGGGAGAATCCACTCTTGAGGAAAATCTAAGAGAACCTTCAGTCTAGCGACAGTCATGCAGCTCGCCCATCCCATGAATATGGGAGATTTGCAAATAAATCGACAGAAACGGATTTCGGCCTGGATGAAGAAAAATCCGGGAATTCGGCGGGACAAAAAAATACCCGCATCGTTGCCGATGCGGGCGAATCCACTCTTGAGGAAAATCTAAGAGAGGCTTCAGTCTATCGATCAGTATGGGAGTCGCCCATCCCATGAATATGGGATATTGATCATTTATTATGGCTATTTTGTTAAATCTTCAAACAAATGCTGTTAAATGTATTGAAAATATAACTGCTTGATCAGGCAGGAACATGGCGATAGCGATAAGAATCGAGCCGCCGCCCCTGCACCAGGCTACGCTCACGAACCAACTCCTGACGAACGAAGCCATTCTTTTCGAGCACACGCGCTGAAGCAGGATTTTCAATGCTCGCATATGCCTGCAAGAAAGCCAGGCGCCAAGTCCCGTATGCCAGTTGCTGCATATATCGCACCGATGCACTGGCCCATCCCTTGCCGCAGTGCAGTTCGGCGATGCGGTAACCGATTTCGCAACTACCCACCGCCGGATCGATGAAGCGGAGATTGGCGCGGCCGGCGATGTCGCCGTCGGCGTCCAGGATCACGAGGGGATGCAAGATGCCGCAGGCGTAGCCGTCGAGACATTCCCTGATATGCGCCGCCACGCCTTCGGTCGTGTAAAACGCCTCATGGCGCCCTTCAACCGTCTTTTCAAACCACGCCCGGTTTGCCAGTTCGAAAGCAAGAAGCTTGGCGACATCTTCAATCTGCAGATCACGGAATTGCATGCTTGTTTTTCAGAAAATGGTCTGCCGCGAGTATACCTTCGCTCCGTAAATCCCCACCTTGAATCCACCTGACGGCTGTTTCGTCGCACATGCCGGCGGCCAGACGCCGGGTTGCCGACAATAGCGTCACGTTCATGCAATCACACAGGAGAAACGCCATGCAGGAAATCATCGCTCATACCCCGCGCTGGGTCTTTGTCTTGTTCATCGGGCTGGTTTTCCTTGGCATGCAGCAAACCAAGGTGCGCAGCGTCACGTTGCAACGCCTGACGCTCTTGCCGCTGGCCATGCTCGCCTTGTCGTTCTATGGCGTCTGGAACACGTTCAACGGCTCCGCTCTCGGCGCCGCCTGCTGGCTGGTTGCGGCGCTGGCCACGGCCCTGGCGAGCCAGCGCGTCAACTTTGCGCGCGGCGTGCGCTATATAGCCGACACGCGCAGCTTCATCATGCCCGGCTCCTGGCTGCCATTGGCGCTGATGATGGGCATCTTCTTCACCAAGTACGGCGTCGGCATCATGCTGGCCCAGCATGGCGAATTGCGCGACGCGGATTCGTGCATTGCCATCGTCAGTCTGGTCTATGGATTCTGGAGCGGCATGTTCTTCGGCCGCACCGCGCAGATCGTGGCAGTGCATGGCCGGCAAGCGCTTGCACTCTAATGCTGGTTGACCTCGGGCGTGGCGTCGTAGTCTTCAGCATGCAATTCGGCGCGTAACGCGGCAACGTCGTTCGCGCTGATCGCCGATCCCTTGTTGCCCCAGGCGTTACGCACATAGTTCAGGATTTGTGCCAACGAGGCATTGCCAAGCCGTGTGCTGAAGTTGGGCATGCCGCCGCGTCCGGTCAGGGGAACGGCGGCAAAATCCCTGGGGTTTCCCTGCACCAGCGCATTGCCGGCCAGCGCCGGGAACGCATCGGGGACGCCCTTGCCGTCGGGCTGGTGGCAGGCCGAACAGGTTTTCAGGTAGGCCATTCGCCCCGCTTCATCATCGCCTGCCCACGCCGTGCCAAGCGCACCCAAACCCGCGAGCACACCCACGATCAGCCACGTTACCCTCATGCGCTCAACCTCTGATGAATACGGGCGATCTGCTGCCAGGACGATTCGATTGCACCGGCTTGCCAGCCCGGTAGATAACTCATGTGCTCGCCGGCCAGCAGGACGCGCCCTTCCCCTTCCCACAGCAGCGGATAGGTTTCCTTGCGTGCCGTCGGGCTCCATTCGGCCCAGCCGCCCAGACTGTAAGGCACGCGATGCCAGGCCACCGAAAACGCGCTTTCGCACGACTCGCGATACGCCGGGAAAATTTTCTGGCCCGCCGCGAGCGCAAAATCCATTCTCTCCTTGAGTGACAGGGCGCTGATTTCGGCCGCATCGCCGCCGAACTGGTAGTAGCCGAGCAGCACGCCCTTTTGCGATTGCCACCCTGTCGACGGCAGCGAGATCGCGCCGATGGCACGCGCATCGGTGTGCACGTGGCCGCCATAGATGAAGTCATCCTCTTCCCAGAAACGCCGCTTCATCTGCAAGCCGATCTTGCCGACCGGCGCATAGGCCACGCTCTTGACCGCCTGCTTGAACTTGGGCGAGAAATTGTTTTCGATGCCGCCCAGGATGGCCAGGGGTATCGTGCATAGGCAATACGCACCGTCGACGCTGCCCATCGCGCCCGAGGCGTCGCGGTATTCGACGGTGACGCCATCTTCACGCTGGCGAATGGCGCGCACCACGGTTTCGTAGCGGATGTTGCGCCCGACTTCCCTCTCGAAGGCCTTGGCGATGCGGTCCATGCCGCCGACCGGCTGGAACATGGTGGCTTGCTGGTCGAATTCATGCACGGCGCTGTAGACCTTGCCCAGTTTTGAGCCCAGCAGATCATGAAAGCCCAGCGGGTCCGACGGTATGCCCGGCCCCGGATCGATGCCCGCGCCGGGATTGACCTTATAGCCGCGTCCGGGATTGCCGCGATATTGCAGGTCGGTACGCGACAAGTCGCCTTCATGAACCAGGTAGTCCAGCAGCAGGTTCTTGTCGTCGGCCGTCAATTCGGCATCGAGCCGGTTGTCCTTGACCGCCTTGGCCAGCAGTTCGGCGACGTGGCCGCGCATGTCGGCCTTGACTTCGACCTGGCGCAGCCGGCGGTTGGCCAGCGGACCCTGCCCTTCGTAATACACGTAGGACGTGTCGTTGTCATTGACCATGATTTCCAGCGGCACGCCGAACAGCTTGGTGTAGTGCAGCGTCGAGCGGTGATGGTAGGGAAGGCGCCACGGGCCGTGGTTGATGTACAGTCCCTCGTCGAAGTCGCAGGTCTGGCTTTCGCCGCCGAATTCCTTGATCGTGGTGCCGCGCCGCGCGCTTTGGCAGCGGCCGCCGGCAAAGCTGCGCGCTTCCAGGACGCGGCAGTCGTAGCCGAGCTTGCCCAGCTCATAGGCCGCCGTCATGCCGGCCACGCCGGCGCCCAGGATGATGATGGTTTTGCCCTTCCCGCTGCCTTGCAAAAGCGGTGGGCCGTCGAGGCGCGAACCGATGTCCGCACCCCACGCACTGAGCGTACGCAGCAACATGCCGGTGCCGCCGACAGCGGCGGCGCGATAGAGAAAAGCGCGGCGGGTCAGGCCGCTGCCTGTATTGCTCATGGAATCCTCCGGGCTTATCGTTATGATTTGACTTGCTATTGATGGCAGACGGCCTCGATATTGTGCCCGTCGGGATCGATCACGAAGGCGCCGTAGTAGTTGGGATGATAATGCGCGCGGATGCCGGGCGCGCCGTTGTCGCGGCCGCCGGCCTCCATCGCGGCGCGGTAGAACGCGTCGACGATGGCGCGCGATTCGACGCGGAATGCGACGTGCAACGGCGGCACGTTCGGCGTGCCGCGGGCGATCCAGAATTCCGCCTTGGGTGCCTCACCGAATCCGGCGACGTCGGTATGCCCGGTCACGGCGGCGGGGAATTCGAGAACCTTGGTGAAGCCCAGTGGAGCCAGGGCGGCTTCGTAAAATGCGCGGCTTTTTTCGTAGTCGCTGGAGACGATGCCGGTATGGTCGATCATGGCGATCCTTTCAGGCAAGAGAAAATACGATCACGCCAAACAACAGGCAATTGGTGATTGCCGCCCCGAAGAATATCATCCGAAAACGCCTCTTTTGCGTCTTGTGGCGCATGACCTGTTGCGCCATCCAGGCACCGGGCCAGCCGCACAGCAAGGCCAGCAGATGCAGATCGCGTTCGGCGACACGCCGCCCGCCGCGCCGTGCCGCGCGCTTGTCAACAGCATAGAGGATAAAGGCGGCGACGCTCGCTGCGCCGTACAGCGCCAGCGCTGAAAGCGGCAACATCAGGCTTCCGAAGAACGGAAGGCATTGCGCCCGGCCGCTTTGGCGTGATAGAGCGCCTTGTCGGCACGCCGCAGCAGGGACTGCGCATCGACGTCGTCGTCGTGCAGCACCGCGATGCCGATACTGGTGGTGACGCGGTATTCCACGCCGCCCAGCATGAACGGCGTTCCCATGATGGAGATGATCTTGTTGGCGACGATTTCGGCTTCATCGTCGTTTTTCATTTCTTCGATGATGATGACGAATTCATCGCCCGACAGGCGCGCCACGATATCGGTCTTGCGCACCGAAGCCAGCAAGCGCCGGGAAAACTCGATCAGCGCTTCATCGCCCACCTGGTGACCGTAGGTGTCGTTGATGCTCTTGAAGCGGTCGATGTCGAGGTACATCAAGGCCATCGACAAGCCGCCGCGCCGGCTGCGCGCAATCGCTTTCTTCAGGCTTTCGTCGAATTGGACGCGGTTGGGTAGCCCCGTCAGGGAGTCGACGCGCGCCAGTTTGATGAGCTGCAGTTCGACTTTCTTGATTTCAGTGATGTCGTTGATCATGCAGCAGACACCGATCACTCTGCCGTCTCCGTCGAACTGCGGAATATAGGCGGCGTTGTAATAGCGCTTGCCGTCCTCGCGTTCGTCGGCGAAGGCGAAGTCGACCCGCTTGCCGCCCAATGCCTGGTCGAAGAAACGCTTGTACTTGAAATAGGCCTCGTCGCCGACAGCCTCGCGCACATGCTTGCCGGTGATATCGGACAAGGGCTTGCCCAGCCATTTTTCGTAAGGCTGGTTATTGAACTGGAAGCGTTCTTCGTGATCGATATAGCTCACCAGGGCCGGCAAATGATCGGTCAAGCCGCGCAGCAGTTTTTCCTTCTCGACCAGTTGCAATTCGGCGGTGCGGCGCGGGGTGATGTCGAGCACCATGGCATAGAAGCCGAGCACCTTGCCCTGGTTGTCGGTGTCGGGCACGTAGTGGTACAGCGAATACTTGCCCACGCCGCGTTCGACCGCATGGCGCTCGAACACGATCTTCTCCCCGGCGAGAACCTGCTCCACGTGCGGCAGGATCGTCGCATAGGCCGCCTCGCCGAACAGCTCGCGCATATTGCGCTTGAGCAGTTCTTCCATGGGCATGCCGAACTCTTCCACGTAGGTTTCGTTGCAAAAACGATAGCGCTGATCGCGGTCGATGTAAGCAATGAAGGCCGGCATGTGATCGGTGATGGTGCGCAGGCGCTTCTCGCTGTTGGCCAGGCGCTCCTGGATATCGAGGCGCAAGCGGATCTGGCCCAGCATGCGGTAACCGAGCGCGCCGAGGATCAAGACCAGCAAGCCGACGCCGGTCGAATGCAGGTAGGTGTCGGTACGCCATTTGGCCAGGATCTCGTCCTTCGACAAGGCTACGTCGACCACGAGCGGATAGTGTTCCAGGCGGCGATAGCCCTCCAAGCGTTCGATGCCGTCGAAATGCGAGGTCATGATCGCCGTACCGAAGGTGGATTTTTTGAGGTAGATCGAAAACAGCGGCCCGGACGACATGCTGGTGCCGATCAGCGTTTCATCGAACGGGCGGCGCACCAGCAAGGTGCCGTCGTCGAGCGCCAGCACGATGGCGCCCTGTTCGCCGATGTCGAAGCTGGAATAGAAGCGCTGGAAATAGTCCATGCTGATGGTTGCCAGCGCCACGCCGGCAAAACTGCCGTCAGGATGATTGAAGCGGCGCGATACGGTCACGATCCATTCGCCGGTGGAGCGGCTCTTGACCGGCACGCCGATGTGGACCCCGCGGTCGGGATGGTCGCGGTGGTAGATGAAGTATTCGCGATCGGCGTTGTTCAGGTTTTGCACCTTGGCCGCCATCGAGTTGACGACCCAGCGTCCTTCTTCGTCGTAGACGAACAGACCGTGCATCCAGGGGGAATCGGCGACCTGCGTGGACAACAGGCCATAGAGCCGCGCCCGCTCCACCGGACCCATCCCCTCCACTTCAAGCCGCTCAACCAAGCCGATCAGGGTCGAATCGGCATTGGAAATCACGTCTTCGACGTGCTGCCCAAGCGAGCGTGCCAGATTGGAGGCGACAATTTCAGACTCATGCAATTCGATCGCCCTGGCCTGCATGGCGCGTGCGGCGTCGAGCGCAATCAGCGACACGCAAACCAGCACGACGAACAAGGTCGCGACCGCCATGATGGGCATGGGCCGCTGGTAGAGACGCTTGATCCTGCCGCTCAGGTAGCGAAGACTCATCGTGATCCGCAAATATCCGACACTTGTATTATGGCACCAGTTGCGCCGCCGGCTTGTAACTGTGTTGCAAAAAGGGCGTGCTATGGAAGTTGGTCAGTCCCGCTGCAACCGCATCGATTGGTGTTTCGGTAGCGCACTGCCGGATACCTGGAGTTGCATCCTCATTGGGGCGCGGACCCATTTTTTTGCATTGCGCCAACCAGTGTTTCGACGGCGGCGACGATGGGCTCGAACAAGGCGCAGCGGCGCGCCATGCTTGCTTCGTCCGGCACGCTTCGCACTTGGCGCATCAAATGCCAGATACCGCCCTGCCCGGCGCAGATCAATACGCTGCCAAGCTCCCCCAGTTCATCGTGGCAAAAGGTATATTCAAAGGAGGTAAGAGAGATGGCCGTTCTCTGCGCAACCACCCGGTCCGGCAAATGCATGGTCAAGTCCCCGATTCGGTCAAGCTAGCATTGTGGCCCGTGCCATTCGCCAGCACTATCCCATCAATATGGGATATTCAAGTTCACGCATCGCTGATGTCGCGCGATTCAACGCCGAAATCGATGCCGTAGAGATCGACCGGCGCCGCATCGGGAGTCAGTTTGACCTGCTTCTCGAAGCGCAATCCGAGCTTCTTGATGAGGTTGATCGAAATGTCGTTCTGCGGCGACACGATGGCGACGACGCGCGGCAAGCCCAACGTTCCCCGCCCGTATTGCAATACAGCTGCAGCGGACTCCCAGGCGTACCCCTTGCCGCAGTGTTCCTCGAGGAAGGCAAAGCCGATGTCGACATCGGGCAAGGTATCGCGTTGGATCAGGCCGCAAATCCCCAGACGCTCGCGCGTATCACGGTGCTCCACCAGATAGAGGCAGAAACCATGGCGCGCATGCATGGCCAGCGGCCCCTGTGCGATCGCCAGGCGGGCGTGTTCCGCCGTATGCACGCCGCGATTGCCGATGTAACGCAGCCAGCTCGGCTGGTTCACCAGGCGCAGATAGAATTGTGCATCGCCTTCGTCGAGAAGACGCAGGCGCAGGCGATCGGTTTCGAGTATTTTGGTCATGAAAAAAGGGCGGGATTGCTCCCGCCCTGATTATCGCATGAGGAAGCGGCCGAAGCCGCTTCGTGCATCAGCCCAGCAGGTGCACAACGCCGGCAGCACCGGTGGTGTGGGCGAAGGTGTAGCCCGTGCCCGTCAATTCCACCAGGGTGTTGCCCGCGACCATCGTGCCGGCATCGGCCGTCGCACCTGCCACCGATTCCAGCAGATAGGTGTTGCCCTGGTATTGGAACCAGGTCACGCTATGCGCTGCAGCGGTGAGGCCACTGCCAGCCTTACCGTCAGCTGCTGCTACCCAGTCGGCCAGTAAGGTCGTGTCGCCGCCCGAACCAACCACCGCACCGGCTGTCACTTGCGTGAAGCCGGTCAGCGCGTTGGCATCGCCCGAGAAGGTCAATGTGTCGGTCGTGGCGTTGTTGAGGCCACTGATCTTCTCGATGGCCGTCAACGACGCGCCCGAAGCGCCGATCGAGATGGCGTCGGTACCTGTATGGGTGCCCAGGGTGATCGTGCCGCTGCTGTTGGCGCCGACGGTGATGCTGTTGGCACCCGTGCCGACGGTAATGCTGATCGACGCGCCTGCTGCGGTGTCGGAGATGGTATTCGCGCCATTGCCCACGGTGGCGTGCAAGGTCGAGGCGGTGTTGGCCGTAATCGAATCGGTTGACGTACCGCTTTCGGTGATGCTGACGTTCAACGTGCCCAGGGTGTAGTCGGTCACGGCATCGTTGCCCGTACCCAGGGTCAGGGTATCGGTGGACGTCGCTACGCCACCGCCGCCGCTGCCTGAGACAGGTGTAACGCCTGCCGTGGTTTGTACCGAAGTCGGATCAGTGGCGTCACCCGATGCACCAGCACCGGTCGGGCCGGCCTCGGCGTGGTTGGGCGTGGTGCTCGTGAAGGTGGTGGTCGCGCCCGAAGCCGCACCGACGTTCCACAGGGTCGGCGAGGTTGACAGAGCCAATCCGATAACGGAACCGCCAGCCGCCACCGTGGCAACCTGCGCCGCCGTGTAGGCACCAGCCGTTCCCGTCACGGTCGCGCCGCCGATGCTTTCCGAGCCACCTGCCGGGGCGACGCCCACGACGGTTTCGGTAAATGTGGGAGCGGCGCCGCTACCCGTAAAGCTGGCGTCGCTCGGATCGGACACCGCGGCGTTGGTCGTGGTGCTGGTGAAGGTGGTATCGTTCGAGCCGGTGCCGGCCGATGGGGTCCAGGCCGTGGGTGCCGTGGTGATGGTCAAACCGGCTATCGTACCGCCCTCGGCCACCGCCGCCACCTGGGCCGCGGTGAAGGTGAGAGAGCCGTCAGAACTGATGGTCATGCCACCGATGGTTTCAGAACCGACTGCTGCCGTGGCGAAGTCCTGCCAGACCACGTCGACGGTTTCCGTCGCGCCGGCATTGCCGGTGATCGGCTTCCAGGTAACGGTATCGACTTCGGTCGCACCCGGAACCGCAGCCACCGAGCTGCTGCCGAGGACGATGGTGTCGTTGCCGTTGCCCAGGGCGATGGCATTGGTCTTGGCTGCCGCAGTCTGGCCGGTGAAGGTGAGGTCCACCGTGGCGTTGTCGCTTGAACCGGCAACGGTGATGCCCGAGGTAACCGTGTCGCCCGCGATCGAGATCTGTACGTTGCCGTTCAGGTTCAGGGTCGCCAGGCTGGCTTCGGTGATGGCGCCGGAGCCGACGTGGAACGTGGCAGCCGTCGTGTTGACGCTGTTGGTGAACGTGGCCGTGGTCAGGCTGGTGTCGTTGAAGTTGCTGATTTCGACGGCGGCTGAATTATTGTCCACCACCGTCAGGCTTGCCGAAGTCGAGGCCAGCGTGCCGATACCGAATCCATTGGCGCCGCCGATGGTCAGCGTGGTCAAATGATTGTCGGTCAAGCTCTCGATGCCGGCGGAGATCGAAGAATGGCCCGCGATACCGTTGCTGATCGTCAGCGACGTCGAATCGATATTCATCGTTTCGATCGTGAGTTCGCCCGAGCCGGTGAGGTTCAGGCTGACGATGTTGTTGTCGTTCAGGGTAGAGATCGTGTTGTGCACTTCGGAGCTGCCGACCACATTGTTGATGGTGACGTTGGCGGTGCCGACGAAGTTGGCGTCTTCCAGGGTGATCTGCCCAACCGTGATGCCGAACGGCACGTCCGTGGCGGAACCGATATTCACCGTGGTGCTATCGCTTGCGCCGTTCGCGTCGGCGGTCTGCAGGGTGATGATGTCGCCGCTGATGTCGCCCGCTTCGATGCTCAGCGAGGACCCGGCCACGGCATTGGTGAACGTGACGTTGCCGCCCGCGCCTTGTACGTCGAACGCGTCGTAGCCCGACACCTTGCTCATATCGAACACGCCTTGCGTGTTGCCATCGATGCCGAAGATCGAGAAGTGCGTGACCGCAGCGATATCGGCAACCGTCGCCGTGCCGGCGTTGTTCAGCACGATTTCATTGTCGGCGGCCGAGCCGCCGGTGACGGTGCCGGTCTGCGCGGCGCCGATCGAGACGACGTCCTGGCCCGAACCGCCGGTGAACGATTGGCCGGGGGCCAGCGTCGCCGTGACGACGCCGGAAGCGCCTGTCGCGTTGATCGCGGCGGTGGCGTAGAAGCCACTGGGCGTGGTGAAGTCGGCGCTGAAATCGCCGGCGCCGGTGATGGTGATCGTCTTGGCGTCCGCCAAGTAGAGCTTGCTCACGGTCAAATCGACCGAGTCGTTGAACGTCACTGACGTGGCCGAGTTGGCCTGGAAATACACGTCCGAGGCGTTGTTGATGGCATTGACGACCAGTGTGGTGGCGGTATCGTCTTTGATCCACGCGCCGGTGGAAGAGACATAGCCCGGGCCGTCGCCATCGACATTGACCGTCAAGGTGCGGGTGCCGGCGGCGGCATCGACGTAGACGCCGGTCGCTTCGCTGGTCACGTTCAGCGTGGTCAGCGCATCGCTGTCGATGGTCGTATAGGAATACTGCCCGGTGACGCCGTTGGCAGTCAGCGAAACCGTGGTGATGGAATTGGCCTTTCCGGTGCCGTAGTTCAGGTCGGTGATGTCATTGTAGACGCCGCCGGTCAGCGATACCGAGCTCGTGTCGGCGCCGCCCTGGACAATGATTTCATTCGTGGTATCGGTCTTGGCCGTGACGGTCGAGCCGCCGGAAATGGAGATCGTGCCAGCTGTATCGTTGACGTTGACCGCCGTCGCGTCGGGAACGGTGAGGCTGACGGCGCCGTCGGCGCTCTTGATGTCGAGCACGGTCAGGCCGGTCCAGGTGCTGAAGTCGCCGGTGACACCTTGCAGCGTGTTGATGTTCAGAGCCGTGATGCCGGTGATCGTGGCGCCGCTCGGAATGCTGGTTTGGCCGCCAATGCCGAAGTCGGTGATGTTCAGCGTGTTGTTGAGCGTGCCGCCGGTGATCGTATCGAAGGCCTGCAGCGTGGCAGCCTGGCCGCCCGCAGCGAGGCCCGCAGTATTGTCCAGAATCGCGTTGAACGTATTGTTGCCCGTGCCGCCCAGGATCGTGTCGACGCCGGTGGTCAGGTTGAAGGTGTTTTGCGTATTGCCGGCGACGATGTCATTGATCGTGGTTTGCACGTCGAACGTGGGGGCGTTGGCGGCGGTGACGCCAGACAGCATCAGGCGCGCGTCTTGCGCGGCCGTGGCGCCGGAATAGTCGACGATTTGCGTCGACGACGCACCCAATGCCGTCGTGAAGTTAGTAGCAACGCTAACCTTGGCCTGCACCAGAGCCCAGTCGGCCGTGGCTTGCGACGAGCTGTTGCTGGTCGGTTCGGAGCCGGCCAGGATCGCCAGGGCGGCATCGCCTTGGGAAACGGCACCCGACTCGATGGCGTTGACCCAGAAGGTCAGGCCGGAAACGGCGGCCGGACGGCCGAACAGGTTTTCGAAGATCGCGTTGACGAAGCTTTCGGTCGAACCGGAACCATACAGCGCGGTTGATTCGGCGCTGGTGCCGAAGGAATCGACCAGGCTCTTGACCGCAGCATTGGTGCTGTAAGCGAGCGCCAAGGCCGCAGGATCGGTCGGTGCATTGGCGGCAGCCAGGGCAGCTTCGAAGTTTTGCAGGCCGTAGTAGTCGGCGGGGCGGCCGAAATAAGCCACGTAGAGTTCTTGAACGAGTGCGCTATAGCTGCCAGCAGTTGCCATGTCTATTCCTATTGAATGTCTGATTATTGTGCCGATTTCAGGCTACCCAGCGCAAATCGCTGAATCCATTTACGGCGCTCAATGTTAAGCCCAGGCCATGATGCCACAATGGTATTTTGTCGTTGTGACATAGGTCACAAAAAAGCCGAAAAAAGGGTTAAATTTATCCTATTGGAAATTTCATCATGTATCACATGGAAATTGTAATTGGCAATGTAATCAACACGATAAGCAGCGCCGATTCTGCATTCAGGCATAAAAAAACCCGCATCGAATACGACGCGGGTTGAATCCAGCAATGATCGAAAAGATTATTGACGGAGAGAGAATTTCATGTTGCCATAAAGAATCAAAGAAAGAAATACCGAATTCGCAACTTTCAGTATATTGGCAGAAAAAACATGGAATCAGGCAGTTTGGCGTTAGCAAAATCATACTTTTTGCGCAAAGTCAAGTCCGCTTAAATGTCTGTCACAGGTACTGCAGCATGGTTTCGATTCCTCATATAATATAGCCATACGGCAACTGCATGCTTGGCCGTGAAGTCATCCAGCGCAATATTTAACGCGACGTTCAACTTTTTCGCCGACGAGGAATCATGTATCGGGTCGTGTTCAAATCGGTCAATCCGCGGACGCAACTGCTGACGCGGGAATGCGGCCCCTGGCTGCCGCAAAGGGAGGACGCCGAACGCTGGGCAAACTTCTTCAACGAGCGCGGACACCATGCCCACGCCACCGTCGAAAACGCTACCGAGCGCCAGATGGGCGCGCACGCCCCAGGCTGATTCCATTACAATCGGAGCCCCTCGATCCTGTTCGGACTGGAGTGCTCTGCTTTGAACCGCCCGCATCGCCCACGCTGCCCGCGTCCCCCGCGTTCCTTACTCGCTGCACTCCTTCTCTGCTTCTGCACCGCCTCCTTCGCCGCCCTGCCCCGGGCAGACGTGCGCACCACCGGCCGTGTTCTGGCCGACGCAAACGGCTGGCACGCAACCTGGCCCGGCGTCACGCTGACCGTACGCTTCAAGGGTCGCGCCATCGGCGTCGTGCTCGATGATCCGCTCTCGTCCTACACCGTGGAACTCGATGGCGCGCTGCGCAAGCCCTTGCCTATGGTCGATGGCGAACATACGGTCTGGCTGCGCCTCCTTTCCAGGGGGGTCCACGAATTGCGCCTGACACGGCGCAACGAAACGACGACAGGCGCGGGAACGATACACGGCTTCCTGCTCGAGGCGGGAGGCAGTTGGCTGCCGGCCAAGGCTGCCGACCGCAGCAACACCCGGCAGATCGAATTCATCGGCGACTCCTTCACTGCGGGGCTGGCCGATCTCTCCACCAAGCGCAATTGCAACGCCGCAAAAATCCGTGCCACGAGCGATGCCACGGCAACGTTCGGCGTGCGCGTGGCGCGCCAATTCCATGCCGATTGGGAGCTCAACGCCATGTCGGGCATGGGCATGAACCGTAACTGGAACGGCAACCTGCCGAACGAAAATTTCCGCACCTACTACCCCCGCCTGCTGCAAAGCGATGCGCAAAGCGTGGCCGACGATCCCGCCTGGCACCCGCAACTGGCCGTCATCGGCCTGGGCATCAACGACTTTTCCACCCCGATCCACGACGGCGAAGCCTGGACCAGGGAAAGCCTGGCCGGGCAATTCAAGGCCAGCTATCGCGAATTGATTGCGGATTTACGGCGCCGTTACGGCGACATCGCCATCATCGTCACGGCGGTGAAGATTGGCGAGGACGGGCAGCAGCCGCTCTTGGTGAAACAGGTGGCGCAGGCAGAAAACGCCGACGGCGACCCCCGCGTGTACTACGTGGAATATGACGATCTGGAATTGACGGCCTGCCAGTGGCACCCGAACCAGGCCGATCACGCCCGCATGGCGCGGGCGTTGATCGAGGAAATAGAAAAAATCAAGCCGTTTCGCTGATCTGGCAGACCAGGTTATGCCTCGGCGGCAGTGGATTGGCCGCTCAATTCGGCACGCAACTTGTCGCGATCGAGTTCGCCCTCCCAGGACGACACCACGATCGTCGCGACACCATTGCCGATGAAGTTGGTCAATGCGCGGCATTCGCTCATGAATTTGTCGATGCCGAGAATCAAGGCCATACCCGCAATGGGAATTGTCGGCACGACAGCCAGCGTGGCGGCAAGCGTGACGAAGCCGGCACCTGTGACCCCGGAAGCGCCCTTGGAGGTGAGCATGGCTACGCCCAGAATCGTCAGTTGCTGCCCCAGCGTCAAATCCGTATTGGTGGCTTGGGCAATGAATAGCGCCGCCATGGTCATGTAGATATTGGTGCCGTCGAGATTGAACGAGTAGCCCGTCGGCACAACCAGACCGACGATCGACTTGGAGCAACCAAGCTTTTCCAGCTTGGTCATCAGCGACGGCAGTGCGCTTTCAGAAGAACTTGTGCCCAAGACGAGCAACAGTTCATCCTTGATGAAGCGCAAATAGCGCAAGATCGAAAACCCCGTCCGCCATGCGATGGTCCCAAGAACGACCAGGACAAACAAAAGGCTGGTGAGGTAAAACGATCCGATCAGCTTGGCCAGCGGAATCAAGGCATGAAGTCCATATTTGCCGATGGTGAATGCCATCGCACCGAACGCGCCTATGGGCGCAGCCTTCATGATGAGGTTGACCATGCCGAAAATGGCTTTCGACAGGTCATCGATCAAATTGACGATAGGCTTGCCCTTTTCACCTAGAAAGGCAAGCGACAGTCCAAACATGATCGATACCAGCAGGACCTGCAGAATCTCGCCTTTGGCAAAGGCATCGACCAACGTCGTCGGAATGATATTCAAGACCATTTCGACCGCCGTCTGTGCCTTTTGATTGGCGTAGCCCGCCACTGCCTTGGCATCCGCATCTGCAGCCGTTTGAGCCTTTTTATCGGCACCGGCTGCTCCGGCCTTGGCATCCGCGTCGGCAGCCGTCTGGCTGTTTTTTTCAGGACTGCCGGTCACGGGTTTGGCATCCACATCGGCCGCAGTCTGGACCTTTTTATCGGCACCGGCTGCCCCGGCTTTGGCATCCGCGTCGGCAACCGTCCGGCTCTTTGAATCAACATAGCCTGCCACCGGCTTGGCATTCGTATTGCCATTCGCAAAACCGTCCCCCGGCCGTATCCCATTGGCCACGATCAAGCCGATAGCCAACGCCAAAGTCGACACCACCTCGAAATAAAGAATGGTTTTTCCGGCCACGCGCAACAGCTTGCCCAAGCCGTCCATGCCTGCGACGCCGTGGACGACTGTGCAAAAAATCACCGGCGCGATGATCATCTTGATCAGCTTGATGAAGCCATCGCCCAGCCATTTCATGTCGACCGCATTGAGCGGATCGAACAGGCCGAACAGTACCCCGACTACGATGGCGAACAAGACCTGGATATACAGGACTTTATAGAATGGCTTTTTCATTGGCTGTCTCGTTATGATGTTTTACCCAAATGACCGGACTGACTTGCACAGAATATTAACCGAAGCAAAGCCGACGCGTCAGCCGGCCTGTGGCGGCGCGTTCGCGGCCGGCTTGTGCGAACGGAAGTAGCGCCAGGCCGCAAACAACGCGCTCGCCTGCAATACGGCGCTGATGAAGAAGGTCGCGCCGGCACGCCAGTCGCCGTGCGGCAGGCCGCCCACCTGCGCCAGCACGCTCGCGCCGAAATACGGCGCGATCACCAGCGAGAAGCTGGTGATCGACTGCAGCGATCCCATCAGGGCCCCCTGAGAGCGCGGATCGGTCGCCTTGGAAATGATGCCTTGCATGGCCGGCGCAGAAGCGAATGCCAGCAGGTTGCAGATGATGAGCGCATACATCATCCAGCCTTGCGTTGCCAGGCCATAGAGCAGGAACGTGATCGCACTCGACCCCAGCCCGAGCATCGCCAGGCGCACCTCGCCGAAGCGGCCGATCAGCTTGCCCAGGAGCACGGCCTGTACCACGGCCGATGCAATCCCCACGCAGCTCAGGGCCCAGCCGTTTTCCACCGTGCCCCAGCCGAAGCGGAAGTTGGTGTACAACACCCAGGTCGTCTGCATCAGCATCTGGGCGAAAGTAGAAAGGCCGTAGACCACGATCAGGCCGCGCACGTCGCGCCGCTTCGCCAGCGCCATGAGCGAACCGAAGGGATTGGCGCGGGCCAGCGAAAACGGTGCGCGCCGGTCAAGCGGCAACGATTCGGGAACGACGAAATAACCGTAGAGGAAATTGCCGGCCGAAAGCACGGCGGCGAGATAAAACGGCATGCGCGTGCCGAAATGCCCGAGCAAGCCCCCCACGCCCGGACCGCAGATGAAACCGAAGCCGAACGCCGCGCCTATCATGCCGAAACTCTTGGCGCGGTTCTCCGGCGTCGAAATGTCCGAGGCATAGGCCGAAGCGACCGACATGCTGGCGGCCGACATGCCGCCGATGATGCGGCCGACGAACAGCAGTGCGAGGCTGGGCGCCAGGGCTGTCGTCAGGAAATTGAGGCACATGCCGGCCATCGAATACAGCAACACCGGACGCCGCCCAACCTTGTCGCTCAATACGCCGAGCAAGGGCATGCAAAGGAATTGCAGCAGGCCGAACACGCTGGCCAGGATGCCATACCACTGGGCCTGCAATTCCTTGGTGGCGACAAACTCCCCCACCAGAAGCGGCAAGGCAGGCACGATCAAGCCGATGCCGAGCATATCGATGAAAACGCTTACCAGGATGAATTTCAGGCTTGCGGGACGCGCCGGCATTGCTGCGACGGCAGGGATAGAGGATTGATCGGTGCTGCTCAACGAGGCTCTCCGAAATTCGGCCCCGTTGGAAGGCAGGGGCGACAGGGTAATTATGCAGGCGACAGTGTACCCCGGTGCGGAAATTCACAGGCATGAAAAATTGCCGCCCCTTCCCTGTGGGAAATTTATTACCCGCTAGGCGGCTTCGGGCGGCACGCCATGCCGGCATTTGATACATTTAGGGCAGAAAGGAAGATTGCCCATGCAAACTGCAAAAAAGAGAGCTGCGCTCATCGTCGTCGGCGCATTGTGTCTATTGATGGCAGGCCTCGCACTGGCCCTGCATTTTGCGACCCAGGCGCTACAGACGCGCGTACAGGCCGCGCTCGGGCCGAATGGCACGGTAGCCCAAATCATCGTGCACTGGTCGAGTATCGAGATGCGCGGTGTCCGGGTACGCGCACCGGCCGACTGGCCGACCGGAGAGACGCTGCGTGCCGACAAGATCGTCGTCTATCCCGACCTCAGGGCATTGATTTCCGCCCAATTGCACGTCCGCGCGATCGAGGTGGAAAATCCCTACCTGTCGATCCTGCGCTCGCGCGACGGCCATGCGCATCTGCTGCCCGGCATACTCGACGACACGCCCAAAACCGCCGATGCGCCCGCCCAGCCAACACAGCCGGCGGCACATCCGGTCGAAATCGGCAAGGTGGAAATCCATGGCGGCGCAGTGGAGTTTTTCGATGCCTCCATCAAGCAGCCGGCCCACATGGTCAGGGTCGAGCAGCTCGAAGCGAAGATCGAGGACATTCACGTCCCGAGCCAGGCCGGCCACATGAGCTTGAAGATCGATGGCGTGGTCAAGGGCGTGCAAAGCGATGGCAAACTGGGGATAGACGGCTGGCTCGATCCGGTAAGCCTGGATTCGGATATCACCACGAATCTCAACAGCGTCGATCTGATTGCCTTGCAGCCCTATCTGATCAAAGCAGCGGAGACCGGCGTCAAGCGCGGCAAGCTCGACATGACACTGCATTCGCGCGTGCAAGACCGGCATCTGAATGCGCCGGGCAGCGTCACGCTCATCGATCTGGAGCTCGATTCGGGCAACGGTGCGATGGCCACCTTCATGGGCGTGCCGCGGCGCGCCGCGATTGCGTCGCTCAAGGACAAGGGGAACCGCATCGTCGTGCCTTTCACGCTGGCCGGCGATCTCGACGATCCCCGTTTCTCGCTCAACGACAGCGTTGCCACCCATCTCGGCAGCGCCGTTGCCAATGTGCTGGGCATCAGCGTCGAAGGCTTGACGCACGGCGTGGGCAGCGCTGCCCAGGGCGTGGAGGGTGTGGTCAAGAAAATGCTCGGCAAATAATAAGTATGAAAAATGCGCATGAAAAAACCCTCTGCCCCGTTCCCGGGACAGAGGGTCAGACTGCTTAAAATACTGCTTAGAAGAACCAGAAGCTGTTGACCAGGTTGTTCAAATTGATCGTACCGGCGCCGGAGGCAGGATTGTATTGCGGCGCGGCCTGGTAATACAGATTGTCGCCCGTTGTGATCGCGTTGAACGGCGAAGACCTCGAGTAGCCGAACTGGTTCAGGCGTGCGTAAATCTGCGGTGTCAGCAAGCCGACGCGCGATCCGACCGCTTGCGACAGGAGCGATGTCATGCCGTTCAATTGCGGCGCCACGAAGCTCGTGCCGCCGTAGCCGTAGATCCAGGTGCCGCCGTAATACAGCGCGTAACCGGTATAGGGGTCGGCATTGAGCGAGACGTCCGGCACGTTGCGGCCTGCGTAGCCGGCCGGCAGGTCGATGTAGTCGGTGCCTGCGCAAATCAGCGATTGACCGGCTGCGCTGGTCTGCGTGCCGCTGGTATTCTGCTGGTAGCGCGGCATGTCGTAGTTTACGCTGACGCCGCCGCCGCCGCCGACCGGGAAGTAGTTGGCGTAGTAGAAGGCCGACCCGTAGTTGGTGGTGATGTAGTTTTGCAGGTAATCCCATGCCCATGGACGTTCGGTGGGCACCACCACGGTGCCGTACTTGTGCACCTGGGTGTTGGGCAGCGTCGTGCCGCCGGCAGCGGTGACGTAGGGATCGCTGGCCGGCGAATCGACGGTCAGGGTTTGTGTGCAGGTCGGGTAGGTCAGGCCGTCGTTGGCATCGTTGATGTCATAGGCGCCGGCGTCGCCGGCCGAAGCGAAAACCGAGATGCCCTGGGCCGCCGCCACGATGAAGGCCTGGTGCTGGGCCGTGATGATGTCGGTAGATTGGGCGATTTCCGGGCCGCCCCAGCTGGTGGAGAGGGTATCGACCTTGTTGTCCGCAATGGCCTGGTAGAACACGTCGATGAAGCCGGCGTCGGTATTGGGCGCATCATAGACGATCACCTTGGCGCCGGGCGCCACGCCGCCCGATTGTTCGACGTCCAGCGTCGTTTCATCGGAACCGTCGGTGCCGCCACCGCCGTCGACATGGACCTGGGTGATGCGGCTTTGCGACACCTTCAGGCCGACCGCGCTCCAATAGGCATAGGCGTCCGACGGCGTGAAGGTTGCCAGCGTGGCGATGCCGATGGTGCGGCCGCGGCCTGTGATATTGTTCTTGTAGAGCGGATTGATGTTGTACAGGTTGGCGACGTCGGCCACGGTGAGCTGGCCGGGCGTGCCGGTGGTGGTGCCGGAAGTCGAACCGGTGGCCAGCAGCGACACCTTGACGCTATCGACCGCGCCGACGGCGGGCGTCGCTTCTGCGACGCGACGCGTATGCGACTTGGCTTGCGGCTGATTGTCGAGGCCGGCAATGACCAGAATCAGGTCGGACAGCGTCGTCGGGATGGTGCCGGGACGGTTCGGCTTATGAAAATAGTGCACGCCGTCGAAGTAGTTGTGCAGTTGGGTCTGCAGCAATTGATTGAATTGCGCCGTCGTGCCGGTGGCGTGAATCACCAGGTTGTTCGACATCACGTCGTTGACGGTGATGCCTTGTTGCTTCATCGCGTTTTCGATGAGCTTGACCTCGGCATTGCTCGGCCCGAAAGCCTGCTGGAAGCCTGCGGACGACAGGAATTGCTGGTAGAACGGGCTGCCCGGCGTCACCGTGCCCGCGACATATTGCTCAAGCTGATCGATATTCTGAATCTTGAGAACGATGGAAACCGTTTGCGCGGTCGTGGTGGCCGTGGGGCCCAAGTCTTGCGGCTGCGCCGCGGAACCGGCGGCATGGGCGATGAAGCTGACGGCGCTCACAGAGCAGGCGAACGCCGCAGCCACCGCTGCGCGGCAAAGATTGACTTTCATTGAACTCTCCAGATATTTATTGTGATAATGAGGTCTACCCAATCGACATGCCCTGATCGAGGTGCATATCTTGACGATTCTATAATCGCGAATTGATTATATGGCAAGGCCCAACAAAGATGTAAGTAGCACAACAGCTCTTGGCAAAAAAATATTTTTATTGATTTTCCCGTTGCTAACCAATTAATCTTCGCTCTATTGCACGAATATCCATAGGCAAACGCGTGACAAACCGTTCCAATCCTGCTTGCCTGCTGTTTTTCTTGTTTGCCGCACTCTGCCTTGCCGGGCCGGCAAACGCGAACCAAACGATAGCGGTGTGCGTCGACGCCCAACCGCATCCGCCCTATTTCCTTGCCGAACGCGACGGGTCCCTGCAGTTGCTGGAGAAGATGGCGGCGACACGCGCCGGCTATACCCTGGAAATGCGGCGCGAGCCGAACCGCCGCTGTCTCGAGGATTTGCGCATCGGCGCAGTCGATGCCGTCGCTGCCACGTCGGTCAACAGTGCGGCCCTTGCCGTGGCGGTCTTTCCTCACAAGGGCCAGGCAATCGACCAGAACAAGGCGCTGGCAGCGGCACGCACCGTGGCGTTCCGCCTCAAGGATGGCCCTGCCGCGTGGAACGGCACATCGTTCGAACATCTCGGCACGCGCGTCCTGGCTCCGGCGGGCATGTTGCTCGTCCTGCAGAAGCTGGATCGATTGGGCGTCGCCTACGATGACGGCGCCGCCGACATCAGCCAGGTCGGCGCCAAACTGCTGGCGCATCGCGGCGAACTCGCCATCGGCCTCGAGTACGACGTTGCCGAATTGCTCAAGCAAAAGGAGTTCGCCGGAAAAATCGAGGTCTTCCCCATGCCGTTCACGGCGACCGAATACTACCTGGTGTTTTCGCGCGAGTTCCATGCAAAACATACGGAACAGGCGGAGAATATGTGGAACGCCCTCGCCGCGACGCGACGCTCGCCGGAGTTTGCAGCCGCGCTGCGCCGCGAGGGCTTGCCAACACTCGATTTGCCCCAGCTCATCAAATAAGTGAATCCCATGCGCATTGCTCTCGTATCCGACATCCACGGCAACCTGCCCGCGCTGCAAGCGGTGCTGGAAGACATTGCCACGCGCGGCGTCGACCGCATCGTCAATCTGGGCGATAGCCTGTCGGGCCCGCTCTTGCCGGCCGAGACGGCGCAATTCCTGATGGCGCAGGATTGGCTGCAGTTGGCCGGCAACCATGAGCGGCAAATCCTGGAATTCGAGCCCGGGAAAGGGGGCGAGTCGGACCGCTATGCGCTGTCGACACTGACGCCCGACATGCTGGCCTGGCTGCGCAGCCTGCCGCCGGATCTCCGCATCGACGGCTGCGTGCTGCTCTGTCATGGCACGCCGACGTCCGACCTGCAATATTTCATGGAATCGGTCGATGCCAACGGCGGCCGGGCGGCGACGGCGGCTGAAGTCCTGGAGCGCCGCGGCGATGCCGATGCGCGCGTGATCTGCTGCGGCCACACGCATGTGCCGCGCATGCTGCGCATGAAGGACGGCGCGCTGATCGTCAACCCCGGCAGCGTTGGCTTGCCCGCCTATGACGACGCACATCCCTACCCGCACGTGATCGAAAACGGTTCGCCCGATGCGCGCTACGCCATCATCGAGCGCAGGAACGGCAATTGGCAAGCCATGCTGATCGCCGTGCCGTATGACTTCGAACCGATGGCCAAACTGGCCGAGGCCAACGGCCGGCCCGATTGGGCCGTGGCGTTGCGCACCGGCTATATGAACGCCTGAAACGGTCCTTATTCCTTGATCGCCTCGATGCTGAAATACAAGGTCGCTTCATCGGCCACGAACGGCGCATAACGACCCAGGCCGAAGTCGGAGCGCAGGATTTTCGCGCTGCCGTTGGCGCCGCAGGCATGCTTCAGGTAAAGCACCATGAAACGACAGGCGAAGTGATTGACTTCCAGGGTTACCGGACGGGTGACGTCCTTGATCGTCAAATCGCCCGTGACGCGTACGAGCTGGTCGCCGTCGAACTCCATCGCGCCGGATTTGAAATGGATCGTCGGATAGGTGCCGACGTCGAAAAAGCTGCTTGACGCAAGCGTTTTGTCGAATTCATCCGATCCGGTCGCAATGGAGGCGGCATCAATGACCAGGTCGACGCTGCCGCTCTTCGCGTCGGGGTCGAGCGTGACCGTGCCGCTTTGCCTGTTGAAGCGGCTGCGCTGCAGCGACAGGCCCCAGTGCATGTATTCGAACGAGGTGAAGGTATGCTCGGGATCGATGCGATAGGTCGATTCCTCGGCAAACGCCGTGGGCGCCACGGTCGCCATGAACAGGGCGATCAATGTTTGCATCAGGCATTTCCACGGCATGGTATTCCTCGTTTTTGCGCGCCCGGATTTGGCCGCCGGCCCAGTGCGCAGGATAGCACGTCTCCAGAGTGAGACAATCCGCGCAGGACTTTCCTCAAGGCGCTGGACACTGGTCGGAAATTACATTAGTGTCAATGACACCCGGCAGATTTCCGGTCTGCGTTTTGCCAATGAAAGGCCGCATGGCGCCAAGCCGATCCCACTTCAGATTTTCCTTCCCCGCCCTGCTGGTGCTGGCGGTAGGGTTGGCCATTACGATCTTCGCTTTTGCCGCCGCGCGCCGCGCCGAATTCGAGCGCATCGACCAGGACTTGCAGCAGCACGTAGATCAGCGTTTCGTTGCGGTGATGGATGGATTTCGCAACGCACTCGAAAGCCTGCTGACGGTCAATCGCGTCTTCGATATCGACCCGGCCGTCTCGCGCGAGCAATTCGAGAATTTCACCAAGCCAATTCTCGACCGCCATCCCTATATTCAGGCTTTCGGCTTCGAGCGCATCGTCACTGCCGCCGAGCGTCCGGCCTACGAAGCACAGATGCGCAAGATCAATCCCGAATTCCGGATCACGCAGTTGGCGGGCGGCAAGCGTATCCCCGCGCCCGATCAGGCGCGCTACGTGATCGTCGACTACGTTTCGCCGATCGACGGCAACATCGCGGCATTGGGGCTGGATGTCACGAATAATGCCACGATCATGCAGGCCGACGAGGCGACGCGCCAATTGCTGCTGCCGGTTGCGACCGGCCTGTTTCATCTGGCCCAGGACCACGGCGAACAATCGGGTTTCCTCGTCGCGCTGCCGGTCTATGCGCCGCAAGCCGGCGACGACTTGCTCAACAAGAGCAAGAAAAAATTGCTCGGCTTCACGACCGCCGTGTTCCGTTCGCAAGTGCTGGTCGACGGCGCGCTGACGGCAGCCGGCCTGCATCCGATGCCAGGCATGGAATTCACCGTCTATCTTGGCGAAACCGTCGACGCGGCGCATACCGTGTATCGCCACCGCGAGGGCGACGTCGAATCCGGCGGCGACACCTCGTTTCCGCGCTGGCTGTTCTACGACAGGCCGGCCCCTATCCTGCACAGCTTCGACGCGGCCGGCAAGACCTGGCATGTCGCCGCCGTTGCGGACGAAGGCTTTTTTGCGGCGCATTCGAGCAGGGCACTGAGCATCCTGGGCTTCGGCACGCTGTTGACCGCCTTGCTGGCGCTGTACATTCAATTCCAGATCGACCGCTCGCGCCGCATCACCACCCTGGTGGAAGAACGCACCGCCGAATTGCTCGATGCCAACCGGCTGCTGGAAGAGGACAACGAGGCACGCCGGCGCGCCGAGCAGGCACTGCGCATGCGCGAGCGCGCCATCGAGGCGAGCAACAACGCGGTGATCATCACCAGCGCCCGGCCGCCCTTTTTCCCCATCGAATACGTCAACCCCGCGTTTGAGCGCATCACCGGTTTCAAACCGGAAGACGTCATCGGCAAAAGCTGCAACATCCTGTGGGGCCAGGATTCCGAATACAACGGCATGCATGAAATCCTGCAGAGCGGCATGGAACAGCGCGAGGGACATGCCAGCATGCGCAATTACCGCAAGGACGGCACGCCGTTCTGGTGCGAGATTTTCATCGCCCCGGTGCGCGACGACCAAGGCAGGGTCGAACATTTCGTGGCGATCCAGTACGACATTACCGAAACGCGGCGCTACCAGGAACAACTGGAAACCCTGGCCAACCGCGACCACCTGACCGGCCTGGCCAACCGTAACCTGTTGAACGACAGGCTCAATCAGGCCATCGTGCAGGCGACCAACCATCATCAGATGTTATGGGTTGCCTATCTCGACCTGGATCGCTTCAAGTTCGTCAACGACACGGTCGGGCACAAGGTCGGCGATCGGCTGCTGCGCCAGGTCGCGCAGCGGCTCGAAGCCGAGCTGCGCAACAGCGACACCGTGGCGCGCGTGGGTGCGGATGAGTTCATCCTGGTGCTGCAGGAACGCACGGACGAATTGGGCGTGGCCGAAGACTTGCAGCGCGTGCTCGACGCCATCGGCAAGCCGTTGGTCGACGAGGGGCACGAATTCTATCTGACCGGCAGTATCGGCGTTGCCGCCTATCCCAACGATGGCAACGACGCCGAAACGCTGATCAAGCACGCCGACATCGCGATGTATCGCGCCAAGGAAACGGGGCGCAACAACGCCCAGTTCTTCACCGCGACCATGAACCAGCGCGCGCTCGAGCGCCTGCGCATCGAAAGCGACCTGCGCAATGCCCTGGAACGGCGCGAGCTGCTGCTGCATTACCAGCCGCAGGTGGACCTGAGGACAGGACGCGTGGTCGGCGTCGAAGCGCTGCTGCGCTGGGAACACCGCGAATTGGGCATGGTGCCGCCGATGCGCTTCATCGGACTGGCCGAAGAGACCGGGCTGATCGTGCCGATCGGGGAATGGGTGCTGCGCACCGCCTGCACGCAAATGAAAACCTGGCAGATGGAAGGCTTCGGCCCGCTGCGCGTGGCGGTCAATCTCTCGGCGCGCCAGTTCGGGCAAAAAGACCTGGTCGAGTCCGTTGCGGAAATCCTGGTCGAAACCGGGCTCGACCCGGGCTGCCTGGAAATCGAATTGACCGAAAGCCTGGTGATGACCGACGTCGAGCGCGCCATCGGCGTGCTGCGCAACCTGAAATTCCTGGGCGTGAAGCTGTCCATCGATGACTTCGGCACCGGCTATTCCAGCCTGTCCTACCTCAAGCGCTTCCCCATCGACGTACTCAAGATCGACCAATCCTTCGTGCGCGACATCACGGTCGATGCCGAAGACGCCGCCATCGCGGCGGCGATCATTTCGCTGGCGCACAGCCTGAAGCTGCAGGTCATCGCGGAAGGCGTCGAAACCGAAGCGCAATTGACCTTCCTGCGCCGCCACCAGTGCGACCAGATGCAGGGTTATTACTTCAGCCGGCCGATTTCAGGCCCGGACTTGTTGCAGATGTTGAAAACCGGCGTCGCGCTGACGCCGTCCAAGGAGCGCAGCGACACGCAGCAGCAAACCGTGCTGATTGTCGATCCCGATCACCATGTGGGGGCGGCGCTCGCACGCATCCTGCGTGCCGACGGCTACGAGGTGCTGCAGGCGCGCAATCCCAACGAAGCGTTCGACATGCTGGCCCTGCGCGAAATCGGCGTGATCATCGCCGACGAGCGCCTCGGTACGATGAATGGCGTGGAATTCCTACGCCGCGTCAAGGACATCCACCCGCGCGCAGCACGCATCATGGTATCGGGCTTCATCGTGCTGGAAACCCTGATCGATGCAGTCAATCGCGGCGAGATCTTCCGTTTCCACGGCAAGCCCTGGGACGATCTCGTCCTGCGCGAAGACGTGCGCGATGCGTTCCGCCTGCATCAGATTGCGGCGCCGGGCGCGTGAGCGGGTCTCGCTGAATCCGCCCGACGGCAGCCAGGCTCATAACGCAGCGCCCTGTTGCAGATTGCGCATACGCTTGCGCATCGGCTTGAGCACACCGAACGCCATCAGGGCAGCCACCAGGTTCATCGACGCGGCGACGTAAAACACCAGGTGCCAGCCGCCGGTCTTCTCGGCAACCGTGTTCGAGTACGGCACCAGGAGCGCGGCAACGCCCTTGGCGGTATAAAGCAGGCCGGCATTGGTGGTGGCAAAGCGGGCGCCGAAGGTATCGCCGCAGATGGCGGGAAACAGGCTGTAGATTTCGCCCCAGCCGAAAAACACCAGGCCCGAGAGCAGCACGAAATACACCGGATCGTGCCCGAAGATGCTCAAGGCATAGATGCCCAGCGCCTCGATGCCGAAGGCGATGAACATGGTGTTTTCCCGGCCTATGTAATCCGATACCCAGCCGAAGAAGGGACGCGTCAAGCCGTTGAAGATGCGGTCGAGCGATAGCGCAAAGGTCAGCGCCGGCAGGGACAGGCCGAGCAGCGATACCGGCGTATCGGCGATATTGAAATCCTTGGCGATCGGCCCGAGCTGCGCCGTGGCAACGAGGCCGCCGGCGGCCATCAGCACGAACATCAGGTACATGACCCAGAACACCGGGGTGGCAATCATCTGCTTCCAGGTGAACTCGACGCGGGTCTGGCTGACGTGGATGGGCGCTTCGCGCTCCTGTTCCGCCACGCCTTTTTCCGGCGCCGCCAGCAGGAACGACAGCAGGAACACCACCAGCCCCTGGCCGATGCCGAAGTAGAGAAAAGCCGCCTCGTAGCCGCTCGATTTGATGATCATCGAAATCGGAATGATGGTGGCCGCCGAGCCCATGCCGAAACCGGCAGCGGTCATGCCGGCCGCGAAGCCGCGCCGGTCGGTGAACCACTTGAGCGCATTGCCGACACAGGTGCCATACACGGCGCCCGCGCCGATGCCGCCCAGTGCCGCGGCAAGATACAGCAGCGCCAGCGAATCGGCGAAGGCATTGAGGGTCCAGGCGATGCCGACCATGACCCCGCCGGCCATGACGACTGAGCGCGGGCCGAACCGATCGACCAGGTAGCCCTCGATCGGCACGAGCCAGGTTTCGGCGAACACAAAAACGAAAAAGGCGAACTGGATCGCCGATTTGCCCCAGTGATATTTCTGGTCGAGCGGGTTGACGAACAAGGTCCAGCCGTACTGCAGATTGGCGATCATCGCCATGCAGATCACGCCGATCAATAATTGCAGCCAGCGGCTGCGCCGCGCGCGTTCCGCAGTTGGATAAGGTTGATGTTCACCGGCCTCAATCGACATGGAATCCATTCCTCTCCCGTTGCTCTCACTGGTTACGTTATCATGCTCCGTCGGATCAACGGACATGGCGGCAATTCATCAAGGGGCGTTCGACTCTGGATTCAGGGGCGGTATGCAAATTCCGCTAAATTAAGCACAGCGGAGCTCGCAATTATTGGCATGGCAACAAAGAACTTCTTGCCTTATTGTGCATCAATTAAATCACATTTCCATATGGAAAGCACGACGTTATACTAAAATTGTTCGCCACGGTAAGCAGAGCAATAAGCGGCATTCGGCGATACGATACGGCAGGGCCAAATCGATGTCATATCGGCGTCACATTGATCAGGATGGAACACCATGAAAATTTGCGTGGTCGGCGCGGGAGCGATAGGCGGCTACCTGGCCGTGAAGCTGGCGGAAAGCGGTCACGAGGTCAGTGTGATCCTGCGCGGTCCCAATCTTGCCGCAGTGCGGGCGCACGGCTTGAAGCTGGTGATGGAAGACAGCAGCGAACATCTGGCACAGGTGCATGCGACCGACCGCATTGCCGACCTGGGGCAGCAAGACATCGTGATCCTGGGCATGAAGGCGCACCAGGTGGCGGCGGTGGCGGCCGACATCCCTGCCCTGCTCGGCCCCGAGACCATGATCGTGACGGCGCAAAACGGCGTGCCGTGGTGGTATTTCCACAAACATGGCGGCTCTTTTGAAGGCCGGCGCGTCGAAGCGGTCGATCCCGGCGGTGTGGTGTCGTCGCATCTCGACGTGGAGCGCGTCATCGGCACCATCGTCTATCCGGCCTGCGAAATGGCGGCGCCGGGGGTGATCCGGCACATCGAAGGCAACCGCTTCACCCTGGGTGAATTGGACGGCGCCGACACGCCGCGCATCCGCCTGCTGGCCGACACCTTGCGCCAGGCCGGGTTCAAGGCGCCGATCTCGTCCGACATCCGCTCCGAAATATGGATCAAGCTCTGGGGCAATCTCAGCTTCAATCCGATCAGTGCGCTCACCCATGCCACGCTGGTCGACATCTGCGAATTCGGACCGAGCCGCGAGCTGGCGGCACGCATGATGCAGGAAGGCCAGCAGGTCGGCGAAAAGCTCGGCGTCAATTTCAAGGTGTCGCTCGATAAACGCATCGCCGGCGCGGCGGCAGTCGGCAAACATAAAACGTCGATGCTGCAGGATATCGAAGCGGGCCGCCCGATCGAACTCGAAGCCCTGGTCGGCACCGTCATCGAGATGGGCCGCATCACGGACACGCCGACGCCGCACATCGAGGCGGTGTATGCACTGGCCGCGCTGCTGGCAAAAACCGTCGGCGAGCAAAAGGGCAAGCTGCGCATAGCAAGCTGATGCCTCGATTGAACAAATCAGGCGGGCAAATCTTTCGATAAAAATTCTTACTCCTATTCGGGACACGATCATGCAAAAATTTTCCACGCTCGTCGAACTGCTTTCCGCCGGCGCCGATACCGAACCGGCGTTGCGTGCGCCGGGTGCACCGGCGTTGACCTATGCCGCGCTGCGTGCCAATGTGCTGCGCACCATCGCGTCGCTCAACAGTCTGGGCATAGGCCGTGGCGACCGGGTCGCCATCGTCCTGCCGAATGGGCCGGAAATGGCGGCGGCCTTTGTTTCGATTTCGGCCTGCGCCACCTCGGCGCCCTTGAATCCCGCCTACCGTGCCGACGAATTCGAGTTTTACCTGTCCGATCTCAACGCCAAGGCCCTGGTGGTGGAACGCGGCAGCCAGACGCCGGCCATAGCCGTCGCGGAAAAGCTTGGTGTGCGCATCATCGAATTGTCGCCCTCGGGCGAAGGCGCCGGGGCGTTTCTACTGGCCGCCGCCAAAGCGCAAGACAACAAGCCCGCAGCGCAACCCGGTTTCGCCGAAGCGGACGACCTTGCCTTGATCCTCCATACTTCCGGCACCACCTCGCGCCCCAAGATCGTGCCGCTGACGCACAGGAACGTGTGCGCCTCGGCTGTCAACGTGCGCAACACGCTGCATCTGAAAGCGGCCGATTGCGGCTTGAACATCATGCCGCTATTCCACATCCACGGCTTGATCGCCGGGCTGCTCGCCCCCTTGTCGGCCGGTAGCACGATTTTCTGCTCGCCGGGCTTCAACGCGCTGAAATTCTTCGGCCAGATGAGCGAAGCCAAACCGACCTGGTACACGGCCGTGCCGACCATGCATCAAGCCATTCTGTCCCGCGCCGGCCACAGCCGCGACGTGATCGCGGCTCATCCCTTGCGCTTCATGCGTTCGTCTTCGTCGTCAATGCCGCCGCAGGTGATCGCCGAATTGGAGCAGGTGTTCGGTGCGCCGCTGGTCGAATCCTATGGCATGACCGAGGCGGCGCACCAGATGGCAAGCAACCCTCTGCCGCCGGACAAACGCATCCCCGGCACGGTCGGCCTGGCCGCCGGTCCCGACGTGGCAATCATGGACAATGAAGGCAATCTGCTTGCCCCCGGCGAAACCGGCGAGATCGTGATCCGCGGCCCGAACGTGACTGCGGGCTATGAAAACAATCCCAAGGCCAACGGCGAAGCCTTCACCAATGGCTGGTTCCGCACCGGCGACCAGGGTACGAAGGACGAAGAAGGTTATGTGCGCATCACGGGCCGGCTCAAGGAAATCATCATGCGCGGCGGCGAGAAGATATCGCCGCGCGAAGTCGATGAGATCCTCATGGATCACCCGGCCGTGGAGCAAGTCGTGACCTTCGGCATCCCGCACGACAAGCTTGGGGAGGAAGTCGGCGCCGTCATCGTCCTGCGCGAAGGCGCGAGCGCGACCGAAAAGGAATTGCGCGACTTTGCCGCCGTGCGCCTGGCCGACTTCAAGGTGCCGCGCAAGATATTGTTCCTGACCGAAATCCCCAAGGGCGCCACCGGCAAGCTGCAGCGCATCGGCCTGGCGGCCAAGCTCGGTCTATAAGGCCGCTGCAAAACACCCGCGCGGGCCGATCTCGACCCGCGCTACGTTTTTCAACAGGCTGACAAAAGCGTATTAACGGTGCGCGCCGCAGTTTTTCTTCAATTCCTCGACGCGCTTGCTGATAGCGGGCGCGACGTCGGAATTGACGACAAATTTCTGATCGATCAATAACCGGCCCGCACTGGTCTGGACAAACTGCTGCAGCTCGATTTGTTCCCTCACCGTCAATACCGGTGCCGGCTCGGGCGAGGTTTCTCCCAGCATCTGGTAGACCTGGGCCAGGATGGCCTTGCCCGCCTTGCGGCCGGTATTGCCGGCAAAGAAGCTGTTGGCGGACTGCAGGTCGCCCGAGCTCATCGACGACGACAAAGCTTTTTGCGAGGCCGCATCGAACTCCTTGCCTTTGAGCGACATCAGGCAATTCGCTGTCGCGTCGGGCACATGTCCGATCTGCTTTTCCTTGCGTGCCCATGCGTGCAAACCGATCATGCCAGCATCTGCCATCAGTGTGACGAGCGCGGAACTGCTATTGCTCAGCTCCACCGACTTCTCGGCCGCGCCGACCTGGCATGGCGTATCCTGATAACTCGTCTGACCATTGGCCGCAGTGCATTTGAATGCGGTCGCCTGCGCGGCGAACGGAACACATGCGAGAACCAGGGCCAGTTGCATCGACCGGCCAAATATGTATGCAGCTTTCATCCAGGCTTATCCCCCTCTTGTGCCTTATGCCTATTTATCTTTGTCGTGTCGCAGCGCGACTTTTTGTTTCAGGCATAACAATACCAGCAGCGCCGCTCATAAGCCACCGCCGCCGGTAATTTTCATGAGAGCTTGGGGCGTCGTGCGCGACCAAACGGGCAGGTCAGAGCCCCAGCCACTTGGCGGCGTCATCCATGGTGGCGTCGTTCCAGGGAACAAAGCCTTTCATGTTGGTTCCTTTCAGCGCCTGCTTGCCGGCCTCGCTGTCGGCCAGCTTGAGTATCAAGTCGCGCACCTTGTCGCGCTGCTCCGCACTCAAACGCCGCGACACCAGGAATTGCTTGATCGGCACTGCCTTGGTTTCGCCCAGGATGCGCCCGCCCTTGGCAGTCCAATCGCGGATGACCGCAGCCGAGGCGGTGACGCCGGCGTCGGTGAATTTATTCTCGATCATGAAGGGCACGGCGTCCTGGTAGCGCGTGGCCGAATAAAAAGCCGTCGGATTTTCTTCTCCCATTGCCTTCATCGTGGCGCTGAACATGACCGTCGTGATCGATTCGAGCGCCGGCACGCCGATCTTCTTGCCGCGCAATTCGTCCATCGAGTGCAGCGGCGAATCCTTCGCCACCAGCACGCGCGCGTGATAGTCGGTATAGCCCTGCGCCGTCGCCACGCCGATGTAATTGCCGCTCTTCACCGCGCGCAGGCCGATATGGGCCGGATGGATGAAGGCCAGCTCGTAACGCCCGGCCTCCAAGCCCTTTTCCAGGTCGCTGTAACGGTCGACGTTTTTCACCTGCACCGGGTGCTTCAATTCCTTTTCCAGCAGATCGAGCAAGGGCTTGTAACGCTCGGCCATCGGGCCGCCGTCCTGATAGGTCACGCCCTCATTGACTGCCAATATCCAATCGTCGGCGCAGGCAACGCGGGCGCAGACTAGCGTCATGACGAGCAAGGCAAGCAGTCGCAAAGGGTGTTTCATGCAAGCGGACCTCAAGAAAAAAGTTTCCCCGCGTCATGATTCACGGAAATGTTTAATTCCACAACTGTCAGTTTTAACAGTTGCGCGAATTGCGCGGAATACAACGCATTTCGGCCGCTTCCGAAATATTTCCTTTATGATTCAAGTACGTAGAAAAAATCGGTAGAAACGATGCTAAAAGTGGTAGTCATTGACAATAGCGCCATCTCGCGCGGCCTGTTGAATACGGTACTGATGGATGGCGGGCATGAAGTCGTCGGAGATGCCAACACCACGCCGGCAGGCCTGGCGCGCATGATCAAGCTGCAACCCAACGTGGTTTGCGTCGATATCGGCGCCGAGCCGGATCGGTTGAGCATTCTCGATACGCTGCATCAAGCCTTGCCGCGCGCGATCATTTTCCTCGTCTCGGGGAAGATCGAACCGGAACTGGTCGGGGAAGCCGTCAAGCACGGCGTGCAGGGCTTCATCGTCAAACCCTTTAATTCCGTGACGGTATTGAAGACGATACGTGCGACGATCCTGAAATTCGTGCGCCGCCAGCAATCGCGTGCGACCGAAGCCGAGGCGCTCGACCTGCCCGAAGGCGGCCAGGAAGAATCGCCCTGAGCTTTACGCCACCACTTCGGCGCGCAAGGCCTCCTGTAGCGACGTAATCAGGCCGCCGGCGCGATATTGGAAACTGACGCGCAAGCGGTCGCCCTGTTTGACCTCCACCGGCTGAACCAGGGGAAATGCCATATAGCGGTTCAGCCAGTCTATCGTCGACGACGATTCCAGCAGCACGGCCAACACATTCTTGGTGATGAAGCGCAGGGCATTGACGGTGCCTGAGCGCTCGATGACGAACTCGCCTTCCCAGGCGATGTCCTGCGAAAGCGGCTGCGTAAAATCGAGCAGACTGTATAACTCGGGCCGCGCCATTTCCACGGTCGCCGGATCATTCACAAAATCCTGCACCTGCACGATGGGCGCGTAATATCCCTCGAAATGGTAGTCCTGCTGCAGCGGCTGGACCGCCATCAAGACGGCCGTGGGAATCAGTTTCGGCAGCGGTGCGCCGAAGCGTTCGATGTAGCGCCGCCTGAACGACTCCATCATTTCGATCTGCTTTTCGCGCAGCATCGCCACGTGGATCATTTCGCAGATGACGACATCCACCGGCTCGGGCGGCAGATAGGAAAACGCATCGGCCTGCACCACCTCGACCTTTTCGCCATGGGGATTCATGGCCAGCATCTTGCGCGATTCGCGCACCAGGTCGGGATTGAATTCCACGCACCACACCTTGTCTGCCTTGGCAGCGGCAAACCATGACAGCACGCCCGTGCCGCCGCCCAATTCCAACACCTTCGCGCCAGGCTGCACGACCTGCTCGATGGCGGCCTTGAACGGCTTCATACGATTGGCATCCATCAGCATGTTGTGATGGTATTGCAGCGGGATGAATTGCCCGAGATAACCGCCTTCTGCTTCTTGTTCGGTTTGCATGGCTGCTGCCCGGTAAGGATTGATCGGTGGAAAAATGCGCGCTACAAGATCCGCGCTTCCGTATTTTAAGCTTCAGCGTGTACCGATGCCGCGGGCACCGGATTCATCACCGAAAGATAGGCTGCCACGCCGACCCGGTTGGCATGCGGCGTGGGCGCCGGCAAGCCTGCCGATGGCTTGCCATCGCCTGAAGCGGACGGCGTCACACGTTGCGGTGCTGCGCTTTTAATGTTTTCCGGCGTAGGAGCAGCGGCGCCGCCCGATATTGCGGTCAATGACATGGGCTTGACGATATTTTGCTGGTATTGCCGCATTATCGACATCCGACGGGTTTTCGAACCGTTGAGCAAACGGGCCTTTCCCGACCTGTTCCGCCACAATCCCGTATCATGGAGCCATCCACATCCAGAGCATGATCCATGTCCGAACTCACCCTGCCCAGCGTCTATATTCCCCATGGCGGCGGCCCCTGCTTTTTCATGGAATGGCCGGGCGACCCGCATCTGTGGGACGACATGGGCGCGTTCCTGCGCAAACTGGGATCGCTCTTGCCGGCCAAACCCAAAGCCATCGTGGTGATCTCGGCCCACTGGGAAGAGGAAGCATTTTCGGTGACCGGCCTGGCCCGCCCTGCGCTTTTTTACGATTATCATGGTTTCCCGCCGCACACCTACGCGCTGCAATACCCGGCGCCCGGCAATCCGGCCCTGGCGCAACGGATTACCACGATGCTGGGTGACGCAGGCCTGCCGGCCCGGGTCGACGGCCAGCGCGGCTTCGACCATGGCATGTTCATTCCGCTCTTGCTCATTTATCCCGACGCCGACATCCCCGTGGTGCAGTTGTCGCTCAAGGCAGGGCTCGATCCCGCGACACATCTGGCCGCCGGCCGTGCGCTCGCGCCGCTGCGCGATGAGGGCGTGCTGCTGCTGGGCAGCGGCATGAGTTTTCACAATATGCAAGGCTTCTTCCGCGGCGGATTCGATCACCCTTCACGCCAGTTCGATGACTGGCTGACGCATGCCTCAGCCAAAAGCGAAAGCGAACGCGCCGCGCTGCTGCGCGATTGGGAAAAGGCGCCCGGCGCCCGCGCCTCGCACCCGCGCGAAGAGCATCTGCTGCCCTTGATGGTCACAGCCGGCGCCGGCGGCAATGCGCCGGGCAGGAAAATCTTCGAAGGCGACATCAAGGGTTCGACGATTTCCGCCTTCGCTTTCGACTGAGTTTCGACTGAATTTGCTCTCCGTCCCGAGGTAAATTCCGGTAAATTGTCATCCGGTTCATGCTTTGCGTGTAACAATGTCGGTTCATGACCACAGTGGCTCGTTGTGCCACCGGGAATCAAGTAGACTTAAAGTATTTTCTGAACTTGGTAACCCTTATCGGCCGCTTGGCGAATGAACTAGTGCATGAGAAAGCGCATCTCCGTACGTATCCGCAAGTTTTTCGACCGTTTCCGGGTACGCATCTCCACTGGCATCGCCGTTTCGCTGCTGCTACATATATTGCTTTTGACGCTGCGGCTCGGCCTGCCCGGCCTGGGTTTGCCTGGCCTCACCCTGCCGTTTTCCGACCGGCAGGCGCAAACACTTGAAATCAAGGCAAGCATCGTAACGTCCGGGTCGCAGGCCCCCGCGCCGCCACCGCCGCCCATCGCCAATACCGCCGAACCGAAGCCGCTGGAAGCGCAGTCGAGCGAAAAGCCGCCGACCGACCTGCCCAACGCGCGCGTCAAGCGCGCACCGAACAAGACTGCGCAAAAGGCAACGCGCAGCGCCCGTGCGCTCGAATCGACACCCGCGCTTGCGCGAGCGCAGCGCAAGCAGGGTTCCTTGCCGCAGGAAGACCAATCCGCTCCCGCCCCGGCTTCGACCCAGCAGCAAGTCGTCACGACCAAGGGCGACCACCCCGATACGTTCAAGGTGCCGCCGCCGCAACCGGACGATTTCGTCCGCACCGTCCCCAAGGTCGACAGCACGCCAATGCCGCCGCAACCGACGCCGACGCCGGCAGCGCCGGCAATCGCCATGCAAACGCCGAAGCAAACCATCGACCAGGCGCAGGAGCCGACGCCTGCAGTGGAAAAACCGGCCGAGGCACAAAGCTACGAACGTCCCGACGAGGCCCATGCCAAGGAAACCGCGCCCCCCGAGGAAACCAAAGATGTAGCGATGGCGCCCGGCGAGAAGAAGGACGGCGAGGAAGTCAGCGAACAGGAAAAAGAGCGCAAGCAAGTGGAACAGGAAGCCGCGCAACGCGCCGCCGACGAAGAAACGCGCAAGCTGGAAGAGCAGCGCAAGGCACAGGAACTGGCCAAGCAGGAGGCCGCCCGGAAACAGCTCGAGCAGGCAGCGCAACAGGCCGCAGCCGCGGCGACGGCCAAGCGCGAGGCCGAACAGAAGAAGGAGCAGGAACAACAGGAAGCGCAACGCCTGGCCAGGGAAACGGAAGCACGCAAACAGGCGGAAGCGACGGCGGCAAAACAGGAAGCCGTCAAGCAAGAAGCTGCGCGCCAGGAAGAAGAGCGCAAGCTGGAAGCACAAAGACAGGCCGAGGTCGCGCGCAAGGAAGCGGAAGAACAGCGCAAGGCCACAGAGCTGGCAGCGAAGAAGCAGGCTGAGGAAGAGCAACGGCAAAAGGATTTGGCCGTCGAACAGCAAAAACAGATCGAGCAAGCAGCGCGCGAAAAAGCGGCGGCCGTCGAACGCCAGCGCCAGGAAGAGTTGGCGGCGGAAAAGCGCGCGCAAGACCTGGCGGCCAAACAGAAGGCGGAAGCCGATGCCGCCGCCCAGCGCGAAAATGCACGCATCGCTGCTGCAGCCGCCGCATCAGCGGCTGCGCGCGCCAATGCCCCGGCGGGAAATGGCAGCGTTGCCGCCAATAGCCCCGGCAATGCCGCCAGCGGCAACGGCAATGGAAACGGCAATGGCCAGGGCAACGGCAATGGCAAAGGCAACGGCAATCAACCCACCGGCAACGCTCCCGGCAGCCTGACCTCGAACGTCATGAATCAGTTGGGCAAGCTCGACCTGTCGCCCCGGCTGCCACCGACCGGCGAATCGGATCGCCCGGCCGACGACACGCGGCCGCGCTCGATCTTCGGGCTGTACGATCACGACTACAAGGTCGAAGCCTATATCCGCAGTTGGCGCACCAAGATCGAAAACAACGGCGACCTGAATTATTCGCAGCGCATCGCCGATATGGCCCGTGAGGACCCCGTCGTGACTGTCACCATCGCCAGCGACGGCAGCGTCAAGGATGTCATCATCAACAAAACGAGCGGCCGCCCGGAAATTGACGAGGCGGTCCTTCGCATCGTGCACGTGCGCGCGCCGTATTCGGTATTCCCGCCTGAGCTGGCGAGCAAATATGACTCGATCGTGATACGCCGCGTGTGGAACTTCGGCGAGAAGCTGCAGTTGCTTGAAGAAGTGCGTTGATCCGGCTTACCGCCTGCGCAATCCGCGCTCAGCCAACTCAAACAGCAATTGCGTCAACAAGGCCAACACCGCCGCCGGAATGGCGCCGGCCAGCAGCATGTCGTTATCGTTCAAGGCCAGGCCGGTGGCAATCCGCTCGCCATAGCCTCCTGCACCGATAAACGCCGCGATGGTGGCCGTTCCCACACTCATGATGGCGGCGGTCTTGATCCCGCTCAAAATAACCGGCGCGGCCAGCGGCAGCACGATGAAACGCATCCTGTCGCCGCGATTGAGCGCCAGGGCAACGGCAGCCAGCCGCAATTCGTGCGGCACTTGCAAGATGCCGGTGCAGGTGTTGCGCACGATAGGCAGCAAGGCATAGAGGAACAGGGCAATCAGCGCGGGCACGGTGCCGATGCTGTGCAAGAGCGGAATCAGCATGGCAAGCAAGGCCAGGGACGGGATGGTTTGCAGCACACCCACCACGGCCATGACGGGTTGATTGAGCCGGGGCTGGCTGGCCGCCAGCATGCCCAGCGGGATGCCGCATAGCGTTGCCGCCAGCACCGACAGCAGGACCAGCATCACGTGCTGGCGCGTCAGCCGCCACAGGCTGGCGTCGAACATCTTGCCCCACAAGCCCGATGCCGGCGCCGAGGCCGCAGCGGGATGCAACCAGGCGCGCGCGATGGCGTCAAAAGAGCGGCGCTCAAGCTCCGCCGCTGCGTTCAACGCCACCATATCGTGCTCGCTAATGCGCCCCCGCAGCTGTTGCAGCGCCTGCCAGGCTTGAGGGAAGCGTTGCGGCAGGTCGAGCCGGTACAGCAGAACGGCATCGTAGCGTGGAAAATAACCGGCGTCGTCGGGCAGCACAAAGAGCTTGTAGCGCTCGATTTGCGCGTCGGTCGAATAGATGTCGATCACGTCGACTTCGGATTGCGCCAGCGCCTGGTAGGCGATGCCGTGATCGAGCCCGGTCGGCTGCTGCGGCAGATGGTAGCGCACAGCCAGGCCGGGCCAGCCGTCGGCGCGGCCGAGGAATTCGTGCGAGAGGCCGAAACGCAATTCCGGATGGGCAGCAAGATCGGACAGGCGCGTCAAGCCCAAGCGTTCGCGGTCCGCATTGCGCACGGCGAGCGCATACCCATCGTTGAAGCCCAGCGGCACGGCCGCGCCCAGCCCCATAGCCGCCAATTCCCGATTCATCTCGTCCAGCGGAATCGGCGCCCGATGATGCAACAGTTCGAGCGCAATCGTGCCGGTGTATTCGGGATAAACATCGATGCTGCCCGATTTCAGCGCTTCGAACACGATGGCCGTGTTGCCCAGGCCGGGCTTGCGTTCCACCGTGGCATAAGGTTCTGCGCTTTGCGCCAGGATTTCACCCAACACATAGGATTCGGTGAAGCGTTTGCTGCCTACCTTCAGCGTATCGGCGTGGGCAAGGCTGGTAAAGCTAAGAGTCAGGATGCAGACCAGAACGACGAGAAGACCCTGGCGCATGATGTCAGTGCGACGGCTTACGCGTAGGCGACTCGAAGAAATACGTGACGTGCGTGCGCGGGCTCAGGTATTCATAGACCTCGACGCCGATCTCGCCCGGGCGCAAGCTGTCTTTCACGCTCAAATCCGGCTCCTTCTGCAAATCGAGCACCGTGGCTTCGTGCTTGGGCACGGACGGATCGAAGATCAGGATCTTGGGCCGCAGCGGCATGCCGAAATTGGCCGCCACCACCAGGCCGATGCTTTCGTCGGACAAACGCACCAGCGTGCCCGGCGGATAGACGCCCATGCAGCGCACGAATACGCTCAGGTAATTCAGATCGAAGCGATGCCGCTCATGCGCATACATGTGCGACAAGGCCTCGTAAGGCGTCAGCGCCTGGGCCGGATTCTTCGGATTGCAATGATTGTCGTAGGCATTGACGATCGCCGCGACGCGCGCCAGCGGCGCAATCTCGTCGCCGATCAGGCGATTAGGGTAGCCCGTGCCGTCATGGCACTCGTGGTGTTGCATGATGATTTCGAGCGCCTGGCGCGTCAGGCCGAGCTTCGTGCCGATGGCCAGCCCATAGGCGCAATGCTGCTGGATCAGGGCCGATTCGGCGCGCGTCGGATTCTCGATACGCCGAACGCGCTCGGGAATCTGGGTCTTGCCCACGTCGTGGAACAGGCATCCCAGGCCGAGCTGCTCGATATCGCCGGTCGCCATGCCCAATTCCTTGGCCAGAATCATGGCCAGTACGGAAACATTGAGCGCGTGGAAATATAATTCCTCGCCGCCGGCCTTGTCGTTCATCAAGTGGATCGCCACGTCCTTGTCGTGCAGGATGGTTTGCACCATGCCTTGCACCAGCCCGGTGGCATCCTCGCGCGCCTTTTGCGGCCGCGTGTGGATATTGGCATTGATGTCGCGCAGGCTGGTTGCGGCTTCGGCAAACTTGCGCTCGCAGGCGTCGAGCGCGGCGCGCTGCTGGTTGATGAATTCCTGGCGTTCGGGGATGACCGGATGGGCCGGCGCCTGCCGCGCAGGCTGGCGCGCCACCGGCTGCGCCTCTTCGGCAGCCGGCTCGGCATAGGGCTCGGGCACGACGGTGCTGCGGCCCGGGTCGATGCGGATCCTTTTCAGACCCAGCGCCTTGATCTGCGCAATCTGCCCCGCGTTTTTGATTTTGAAGCTGTTGAGCGAAAAGCCGTGTTCCACCCATCGCATGTCGAGATGCACGTAGACGCCCGGGGCAAGATCGTCAACGGATACGTAGTAAGCGTCCGGCATGTTTTGTCGTTACAGACTGTCCTCGTGGCATAACGTTGACAACATTATACGTGTGAACCGGATGTAAATGGCGATTCAGGCATTACGGTAAATGGCGACCACCGGAGCGCTGCCATCGGCCACGGAGCCGCGATACATGCCCTCGGTATTGAAACCGAACTCGACATTGCCGTCCGCATCGACGGCGATCACGCCGCCCTGCCCGCCTTTCGCGCTTAACGCCTCGTCGAGCGCCTGCGCAACCGCCTCGCCAAGCGGCGCATTGCCGTACTTCATGCGCGCCGCGATATCGTGCGCAAGCAGGCTGCGCATGAAGAATTCCCCGACACCGGTGCCGGACACGGCCACGCGGGCATCGGCATACGTTCCCGCGCCGATGATGGGCGAGTCGCCGACGCGGCCATAGAATTTGTTGCTCAGGCCGCCGGTGGACGTTGCCGCAGCCAGGTGCCCCAGACGGTCGCGCGCGACGGCGCCGACCGTGCCGAACTTATTGTCGGTGCGCCACGGCTCGAACGTCATGGCCGATTGAGTCGGCTGGGCGCCATCATGGTCAAGCACCACGGCGGCGGCAGCCTTGGCCTTTTGCAATTGCTCCCAGCGATGCGCGGTATAGAAGTAATCGGGCTCGGCCAACTCGATGCCGTGCCCAGCCGCAAATTGCTCCGCGCCGGCACCAATCAGCAAAACGTGGCGCGTCTGCTCCATCACGGCGCGCGCCGCCAGCACCGGGTTCCGGATGCGCCCGACGCCTGCGACGGCACCGGCCTGGCCGCTGGCGCCGTCCATCACGGCGGCGTCGAGCTCGATCTTGCCTTCATGGGTAAATACCGCCCCTTTTCCGGCGTTGAACAAGGGATCGTCCTCCAGCTCGCGCACCGCCGCGCACACGGCATCGAGCGCCGCGCCGTCGGCTTGCAGGATGGATTGCCCGGCTTGCAGGGCGCGCGCCAGCCCGGCGCGGTAGGCGGCTTCCGCTTCCGGCGTCAGATCGGCGGCGCGGATGGTGCCGGCGCCGCCATGGATGGCCAGGGAAAATGGTTTGGACATGATCGATATCAAATTGCTTGACTCTGGGGTATGGTACAGAGTCTACAGTGCGATTGCACCCACAATTACCCGTGAATCGATATGAACCACGCGCAACACCCCCAGGCCAAAGACGCTCCTTCATGCTGTGCGCACCATGCGCCGCCCACCGCGCCCGAGAAACCCTACCGCGACCCGGTATGCGGCATGCAGGTCGCCGCCAACCCGGAGCGGGCCGCCGAGCATGCCGGTACGACCTATTATTTTTGCTGCATGCGCTGCCGCGAGCGTTTCATCGCCGATCCGCTTTCCTTCCTGCAGCCAGCCAAGGCCGCCGAGCCGGTGGCGGGCGAATACACCTGCCCCATGCACCCCGAAGTGGTGCAAAACGGCCCCGGCGCCTGCCCCAAATGCGGCATGGCGCTCGAACCGAAAGATGCACACACCCCGGCAGACGATAGCGAACTGCGCGACATGCAGCGGCGCTTCGGCCTGAGCCTGATCCTGACCGTGCCGCTGTTGCTGCTCTCGATGGGCGACATGGCGCCGTTCTTGCGCCTGCACGAACGCTTGGGCATGGGGCCGTTCGACGCCCTGCAAGCCGCGCTGGCCACCCCGGTGGTGCTATGGGCCGGCTGGCCCTTCCTGCAGCGCGCGCTGGCTTCATTCAAGACCGGCCACCTGAACATGTTCAGCCTGATCGGCCTGGGTACGATGGCGGCCTGGCTGTTCAGCCTCGTTGCCTGGCTGGCCCCCGACATGCTGCCGGCAAACTTCAAAATCCAGGGCATGGCGCCGCTGTATTTCGAAGCATCCGCCGTCATCGTCACCCTGGTCTTGCTCGGCCAGGTGCTCGAATTGCAGGCGCGCAAGCGCACCGGTTCGGCCATTTCCTCGCTCCTGCAACTGGCGCCACAAAACGCCTGGCGCGTCGGCACCGATGGACACGAGCAGGAAGTCGCCTTGGAAAAAGTGGTGACGGGCGATATCCTGCGCGTCAAGCCGGGCGGCCGGATTCCGGTGGATGGCACCGTGACCGAAGGCCAATCGCAAGTCGACGAAGCCATGCTCTCGGGCGAACCTTTGCCGGTGGCCAAGGAGCCGGGCATGACGGTGTCCGCGGGCACGGTGAACCAGGACGGCACACTGCTCGTGCGCGCCGACAAGGTCGGCCGCGATACGCTGTTGGCACAGATCGTGGCGATGGTCGCCGAGGCGGGCCGTTCGCGCGCACCGATCCAGCATCTGGCCGACCGCGTTGCGGCCTGGTTCGTGCCCGCCGTGATGCTGTGCGCCGTCGCCGCTCTCGCGGCCTGGAGCTGGTTCGGCCCCGCGCCGGCCATGGCCAACGGCCTGGCCGCGGCGATTTCCGTGCTGATCGTGGCTTGCCCGTGCGCGCTGGGCCTAGCGACGCCGGTCGCGGTCATGCTCGGTGTGGGGCGCGGCGCACAGGCGGGTGTCCTGATCAAGGATGCATCGGCCCTGCAGGCATTGGAAACGGTCGACGTGCTCGCCATCGACAAGACCGGCACGCTGACCACCGGCAAAGCCGAAGTGCAGGACATCGCCTGGGCCGACGCAATCGACCGGACACCGACACTGGACAGCATCGCGGCACTCGAAGCGCACAGCGAACACGCGCTCGCGTCGGCCCTGTTGCGTTATACACAGGCACAGGGCGCGAGCGGAAACGCGATGCAAACACAAGGTTTTACCGCCTTGCGCGGCATGGGCGTGAGCGCCGCAATCGACGGCCATGATTGCCTGCTGGGAAACCGGCGCCTGCTGGAAGAACGCGGCATCGACCTCACCGCCTTCGAGGATTTCACCGCACGCAATGAGGGCCGCAGCATGGCCTACTTCGCGCGCAACGGCAAAGCCGATTGCGCATTCGCCTTGTCCGATCAACTGAAGCCGGGCGCAGCCGACACCGTTGCCGCCCTGCTCGCATCGGGCGTGCATGTGGTGCTGTTGTCAGGCGACAGGGAAAGCGCCGTGCAAGCCGCTGCAAAGCAGACCGGCATCGGCGAATACCATGCCGAACTGCTGCCGCAAGACAAGCGTGCACTGATCGCGCAGTGGAAAGCGGCGGGACGGTGCGTCGCCATGGCCGGCGATGGCATCAACGATGCACCCGCCCTGGCCGAAGCGCAGGTCGGCATCGCCATGGGCAGCGGCACCGACATCGCCATCGAGAGTGCCGATATCGTGCTGCCGCACGGCGACTTGCGCGCCATCCTGCGCGCCCGGCGCTTGGCCCGCGCCACCATGCGCAACATCAGGCAAAACCTGTTTTTTGCCTTCGTCTACAACTTCCTTGGCGTGCCGCTCGCTGCCGGGGTGTTGTTCCCCTGGCTCGGCTGGCTCTTGAATCCCATGATCGCTAGCGCGGCGATGAGCTTGAGTTCGGTGTCAGTGATCGCCAATGCCCTGCGGCTGCGGCATGTCCGATTGGAGGACTAGACGTGGAATCAGGCTTGACCATAGGCCGGCTGGCCAAGGCCGCCGGCGTCGGGATCGAAACGGTGCGCTATTACCAGAAGCTGCATCTGCTGCCGCAGCCGACGCCCGCGCCGGAAGGCCAGTCGTTCCGCCATTACCCTGCCGATACGGTCGAACGCATACGCTTCGTCAAGCGGGCGCAACACCTCGGCTTCTCGCTCGATGAGATCGGCCAGCTGCTGCAATTGAACGACGGCGCCGACCGATTGAAGGTGCAAAAGCTGGCAAGGTCAAGGCTGGACAACGTGCGCGAGAAAATCCTCGACCTGCAGCGCATTGAAGCGGCGCTGACCCACCTGCTCCACGAATGCGAGCACAGCGGCGGCACGCAAGCCTGTCCCATCATCGCGGCGTTCAACGGGTTGTGAGAGCTTGCGGCGACAGATGAAGGCAATGCGAAATCAGGCCCATCGCTTCGTCAAATTCGGCCGGTCTCTCCAGCAGCGGCGTGAACAGGCGGCGGTGCTCGGTGTCGGGCACCACCAGCAGGCGGCGCCACGCGGCATTGGCGCTGGAGGCCACCAGCCGCTCGGGTATCTCGCGCGGGATCACCACATCGTTGCCGGCCGCAATCACCAGCAAGCGGCCGCGATACTGCGCCAACATGTCCCAGGCGTCGCTGTCTTCCCAACTACGCTCGCGCCGTATCGCGCTGGAGAATTGCGGGCCGAACGGTAAGGTATAAGCCGAGGGGGTATATATGCCCGGCACGATCAGGATCAGCGACGCCACCTCGTGTGTTTGCGTCAGCCGGATCGCGTTATAGGCGCCCATGCTGAAGCCCATCAGGGCCAGCGGCGCAGGCATCTCACGCGCGGCGATCACGGCCTGGGCCTGGCGCGTGCGGTTCTCCAGCGAGGACGTTCCCATGTCGCCGCCGGTTTCGCCATGCCCGATGCAATCGAAACAGGTCATGCCGACGCCGCGTTCTTCGAGCGCATGACGGACGATGGAGAACTTGTTGCGCGCACTGGCGCCGGCGCCGTGCAACAGCAGCACGTTGCCGTGCGCGCCGTGCGTCGCGTCGCCTTGCAGGCGCGTGCCTGCGAAGTCGACCGAAAAGCATGCCGGCGTTTGCAACTCAACCAAACGGATTGACGCCGATCAGTAAGCGATGCAAGACGTGGGCAAACAGTGCCCAGGCCACAGCGCCGATGGCAACCGTCAATGCCGCGCGGCCGGTGCCGAAGGTGGGGTAGCTGACGCCGGCGGCGCGGTCGCGACGGCGCGATACGACAAACAACACGATGGCCCAGATCAGAAAGGTGCCGAACAGGATGATGTCGTTCAAGGTGCCGTTGGCCAGCAGGTGCGCAAAAGCCCACAGCTTGACGCCGGCCAACATCGGATGCCCGACGCGCGATTTGATGCCATTGCCCGGCACGTAGGCCGCAGTGACGAGAATAAAGGCAATCAGCACCAGCAAGGCTGCGACGTGGCGCATGTAGGTCGGCGGCGCCCACACCATGATCGGGTCGAGCCGCGCCATGCCGAAGCCCCAGACGATCAGGGCAAAGCCGGCCAGCGACACCAGCGAATACACGCCGCGCCAAGGCAACCGGCCCATGCGCGCGATCTGGGCCGTGCGCCAGCCGTCGGCAAAAATGCGCAACGAGTGAACGCCGAGGAAGACAAGCAAACCGGCAATCAGGACGAGCATGGGGACTCCGCTTGTTATTGATGTTGCCGCTATTATAAGGTCTGCGCCCTGGCGCACAACATCCTTTCGGAAGCAGTCAGTTGCCGCCGGACAGCTTGCGCAACTCGTCGCGATAACGCCGGCTCACCGGGACATGGCTGCCGTCGCGCAGCTTGGCGCGCGCGTCGCCCGACTCGAGCGGCTCGATCTCGATCACGAAATCGAGATTGACGACGTAGCTGCGATGCACACGCGCAAAACGTTTTGCGTCCAGGCGCTGCTCGATGGCAGCCATGGTCGAACGCAGCGGGTAGTCGTGCCCGCGCACGCGCAAGTTGACATAGTTGCCCCAGGCCTGCACCGATTCGATTTCGGCGGCCGGCAACAGAAATTCCTTGCCCAGCTTGCGCACCAAAAAGCGCTCGGGCCGCTCAAGAGGCTCCACCGGCGGGCCTTCATCGGGTTCCTCGAGCAGCTTGGCTTCACCTTGCCAACGCAGCATGACGAAGCGGTAGGTCAGGCCGATCGACAGCACCAATATATAAGTGCGGACGTCCTTCAGGTATTCATAAACCAACTCGCCCGGCAGGTTGCCGAAGATATAGCTTTCGCCCTGCGTCAGGTAAGCCAGCTTGCGCAAGAGGACCATGGCGCCGACGTGAACCAGGGAAAAGGCAACCGAGCCGGCCAGATGGATGGGCAGGTTTCTTCTCAACAAACCCCAATGCAAGGGAAAGCGGCGTTCATAAGCCAGGATGAGGGGAACCAGCAACAACACCATGAAGTTGCTACTGAATTCCCAGACCGCAGGCTCCCAATAGCCGACGTGATGTCCGTTGCGGTTCAGATCGATCCAGACGGTCCAGCTATTGAAAACGGCCTCGATCAGGCTCGTCAAAACCCAGAATCCGGGTTCGACGACGCGGCGCCAAGGCTGATAGCGTGCCAACAGATCGGGAGGCGTGTCGGTCATGGGCAAAAGTGGCCAAAAAATCCGGCCCACTATACCACCGCTTATCCCAAAAGCCTGTCAAACCGTCACATTTCGCCCCACCGGCTGCGTCTCTTCCCTATTGTGACCCTGTCTTCCACAGCCAACGGTTTTGCACAGGAGAATTCGATGTCACAACCCACACCCGCTTCACCCGGCTCACGCCTGGCCTTTCTCGACAATCTCAAGGCTTGCCTTGCGGTATTGGTGGTCATGCACCATGCCGGCCAGCCTTATGGGCCGACCGGCGGGGCATGGCCGATTTTCCACGCCGAAAAATTCCGCCTGCTGGGCCCCTTCTTTCATACCAACGCCTCGTTCTTCATGGGCCTGTTCTTCCTGATCTCGGCCTATTTCCTGCCCCAGGCGTTTGCGCGCAAGGGCGCCGGCGCCTTCCTGGCCGACCGTTTCCGCCGCCTCGGCCTGCCGGTGCTGGCCTTCGGCCTGCTGCTGTTCCCGGCCTACCGTCATTATCAGGAAGGCAAAGCCTGGGCCGACTGCTTCCTGCCCTTCGAATGGGCGCATCTATGGTTTCTCGGGCATCTGATGATCTACGCCCTGCTCTATGCGGCCTATCGCGCCTGGCGCGGCTCATCGCCCGTGCCCCGACCCAGCCTGCCGTTTCCGGGCAATCTTGCCCTGTTGCTGTACGTGCTCGCGCTGACAGCAACCGATATGGTCGTGCGCAACTGGTACCCGATCGACTACTGGGGCCGTTTTATCGTCACCGCCGAGATCGCCCACCTGCCGCAATACGCCAGCCTGTTCCTGTTCGGTTTGGTCGCGAGCGAGGAGCGCTGGCTGGAAAACATTCCCGCGCGCACCGGCCGCCTCTGGCTCGGCGTGGCCGTCGTGGCCGTCATCGCGCGCTTTGGCTATACGATGGCGCACGCCGGCTTCATCAGCGGCGACAACATCTGGAACGACCTGGCCTGGAATCTGTGGGAAGCGCTGATCTGCACCGGGATGTGTATCGGCTTGCCCTACTGGTTCAGCCGTCACGCCGCCGGCCAGGGACGCTTTGCCCGCTTCGCCGGGCGCAGCGCCTTCAGCACCTACGTATTGCATCTGCCCATTCTGGTATTGATCCAGCTCGCGATGGAAAAGACCAGCTTCGGCCCGCTCGAATTGACGCTCGTCACCGGCACGATCACTGTTTCGATCTGCTATGCGATCCGGGCGCTCTATGAATTGGCGATGCGTGCAGGCGACAACAGGACGGCAACGGTGCCGGCAGGTTGACAGGTTCAGGGATTGCGGCCGCCGTCGACCGGCAGCATGGCGATGGCGGCATTGAGTTTGTCGATGACTTGCTGCGGCACCTTCTTGCTGCATGCGATGTAACGGTATTCCTGCGCCGGCACGTCGGACAAACGCAATATGCGCACGCCTTCGCCAGCGGCAGCCGGGGCCGCATAGACCTCGACCTCCTCCTCGGTCAGGATGACGACGTCGGCTGCGCCGGCTTCCACCATTCTCACCATGGAGGCGATTTCGTCGGAAACGCGCAGCACCTGGGCCGGCTGCATTTTGTCGATCAGGGGCTCAAGATAACGGCCGTAATAGAATCCCTGCTTGAGCACCAGGCGTGTACGCGGGCGGTTCAGCAAGTCGTGCGCCGTGATTGTGCCATTGCCTGCACCCGGTGCGGCAAAGTCGGCACGCGACAGGGCCACCAAAGGTTTGTCGTGATAAATCGGCAGGGAAAAGCGCGCGAAGATTTCGCGCTCGGGCGACTTGTAGAACCCGGCAGCGCAATCCTGGCCATCGTTGGCCTTGAGCGTGGCAACGATGCGGTTGATCGGCGTTTGCTGCCACACGATGGGAATGCCTGCCTTGCTGAAGCTTTGCTCGATAGGCGTGACCAGAATGCCGGCCACCTGGCCATTTTCGTTGAGATAATGCAGCGGTTTGCGCTCGTAGTAATGCATCGTCACCGGCGCAAGCGTATCGGCCTGCGCCATCGCACAAGCCAGCAATCCGCATAACAGAAATTTATGTCTCGATAGAAACATGCATCCTCCCCTGCGGAAGGATACACGTTTCGCAGCCAGCAGGTAAAACGGCCCCGCGTTGCTTTGTTAGAAATTCACCGCGATGCCGACAGGCGACTGCCCGGCGGCAACGGTAGCGGGCGATATGGCGCTCAGGCCGCCGCCGCTGCCCACGGCGAATTGCGATACCGTGCCGCTACTGCTGGTGGCATAGGCGAATCGTCCCGAAGGATCGACGGCGAAGGCATTGACGCCGCCGACGCTGGTGCTTCCCACCTGGCTCAAGGCGCCGCCGCTGCCTATCGAGAATTGCCAGACCGTGCCGCCCGTATCGACCACGTAGGCAATCGTGCCGGCCGGGTTGAAGGCAATGGCCGAAGGCGCGGTGCCGAAGCCGATCTTGGCCGGGCTTAGCGGCGTCAGGCTGCCGTTGGCGCCCACGCTGTATTGCGACACGCTATGGTCGCTGGCCGCGTCGTTGACCACATAGACGTATTTGCCGTTCGGCGTGATGCCGATCGATAACGGGCTGCTGCCGGTGCCCACGGCCGGCACCGCCATCGGCAC
>OUWB010000155.1_pt2 | contig 141686 bp, 141 predicted proteins | sample 1779821 | NCBI WGS metagenome assembly OUWB01 (sample SAMEA3914806, study PRJEB12502) | metagenome | biome: forest; material: soil | place: Canada | collected 2011-08-03 | depth 0.1 m
CGCGGACTCATGTCCGCCAGGAGAAGCAACACCCCCAGGGAGCCGAAGAGGTGCGCAATCGTGCCTGTAGCGCTATCACTCATTCGGCGAATGTCTTGATATGACATTAAGTCAGTGTTCATGTAGCTTTTCCGGTATCTGTGAGCGGTCAACGGAGGTTTTTAGGATTATGTTTCCGGGTCAATGGACTAGTTGGTTGATTTCGATGATGGGCATCAAGACCGCCAGCACGATCAGCAGCACGACCACGCCCATGGCCAGGATCAGCGCCGGTTCGAGCAGGCTGGCGATGGTCATGGCACGCCGTTCGAGATCGGCTTCCTGGGCGCTGGCGGCGCGGTCGAGCATGGCCGGCAACTCGCCGGTCACTTCGCCGGCCCGTATCATGTGGATCAGCATGGGCGGGAAATACTTGTGCGCCGACAGCGCGCGCGCCAGGCCCACGCCTTCGCGCACGCTGGTGGTGGCATCGTCGACCTGCTGGCGCATGGCGACGTTGGACAGCGTGTCGCGGCTGGTTTGCAGGGCGCGCAGGATGGGCACGCCCGAACCCGTGGTGATGGCCAGCGTGCTGGCGAAGCGCGAAGTGTTCAAGCTGCGTTCGAACTTGCCGTACAGCGGCGCGCGCAAGAGCCACGAGTGCCAGCGGAACTTGAACGAGGGGTTCTGCAAGGCGCGGCGCCAGAAGAAGCCGGCGACGATGGCCAGCGCCAGCACATACAATCCATCGGCCCGCACGAAGTCCGACACGGCCAGCATGGCCACGGTCAAAAACGGCAGCTTTTGCTTGGTGCTGGCGAACACCGAGACGATCTGCGGCACCACGTAAGTCAAAAGGAAGATGACGATGGCAAACGCCACCACGGTCACGATGGCGGGATAGGTGAAGGCGAGCTTGACCTTGGACACCAGCGCGTTGCGCCGTTCGATGAAGTCGGCCAGGCGCGACAGCACGCGCGCCAGTTTGCCGATCTGTTCGCCCGAGGCGATCAGGGCACGATAGATGTCGGCGAAGTCGCGCGGGTGCTGCGCCATCGCATCGGACAAGGACGAGCCGCCCATGATTTCGGCGCGGATGGAAGCGATCAGGTCGCGCATGTAGACCCGCTCGGACTGTTCCAGCAAGGCGGTGAAGGCTTGTTCCAGCGGCAGGCTCGCTTCAAGCAGGCTGGCGAGCTGGCGCGTGAACAGGGCCAGCTCGGTGGTCGACAAACCGTCGCCGAACCGGCGGCTGCGCGCGCGGCCGCTGGCATCGACCTGGGCCGCGATCTCCACCACCAGGGTCAGCGCCAATTCGCGCGCGCGCAAATCGGCCCGCGCGGCGCGCAGGCTGTCGGCATTGACGACGCCCTTGCGGGTGATGCCGTCGGCGTCGACGGCTTCGTAACGGAAGGCCGGCACGGTTCAGATTTCCATAACACAATGAACAGGCTGTTGAAAAACGGTGCGAGCGGCTCGAGATCGGGGTCGAGGAGCGCACGCGTACGCAAGTACGGCGCAGCGGGGAATTCGGACGACACTGTCGTCCGCCCGCGTAGCGGTGTCTGCCTGCCAGCAGACACTCCCAGCCTCCGCAGACCCCGAGATCGAGCCGTAAAGGTGTTTTGCAACAGCCTGCGCGCTCATTTGAGGTTTTCCTTGGTCACGCGCAGCAGCTCGGCTTCGGTGGTGACACCCTCGGCCAGCCAGCGTTCGCCGTCTTCGCGCATGGTCTTCATGCCATCCTGCTGGGCGGCGACGCGAATCTGGGCTTCTGCCGCCTGGTTGTGGATCTGCGCGTTGATGGCCTCGGTGGTCTGCAACAGCTCATAGACGCCGATACGGCCGTGGTAGCCGGTGTGGCCGCATTTTTCGCAGCCGACCGCGACCCAGCCGCGGCCGTCGTGCGCCTTGCAGTGGCTGCACAGCTTGCGCACCAGGCGCTGCGCCAGCACGCCCAAGAGCGACGAGGACAGCAGGAACGGCTCAATCCCCATGTCGAGCAAGCGCGTGACTGCGGCGGCAGAATCGTTGGTGTGCAGGGTCGCCAGCACCAGGTGGCCGGTCAGCGAGGCCTGCACCGCGATCTGGGCGGTCTCCAGGTCGCGGATTTCGCCGATCATGATGACGTCGGGATCTTGCCGCAGGATGGCGCGCAAGGCCTTGGCGAAGGTCATTTCGATACGCGCGTTGACCTGGGTCTGGCCGACGCCGGGCAGCTCGTATTCGATCGGGTCTTCGACTGTCAGGATGTTGGTCGCGGAGGAATTCACCCGAGACAGGGCCGCGTACAGCGTGGTGGTCTTGCCCGAGCCGGTTGGGCCTGTTACGAGCACGATGCCGTGCGGCTGGTTGATCAGGTGATCGAACTGTTCCAGCACTTCGCTGCTCATGCCGAGGTGGCGCAAATCGAGGCGCCCGGCTTCCTTGTCGAGCAGACGCAGCACGGCGCGCTCGCCGTGGCCGGTCGGCAGGGTGGAGACGCGCACGTCGACCGGCTTGCCGCCGACGCGCAGGGTGATGCGTCCATCCTGCGGCAAGCGCTTTTCGGCAATGTCGAGCTGCGCCATGATCTTGATGCGCGAGATCAGCGAGGCGTGGATGGCTTTCTTGGGCCGCACGATGTCGCGCAAGGCGCCGTCGATGCGGAAGCGCACCACCGAGATCTGCTCGAACGGTTCGATGTGGATATCGGATGCCTCTTCGCGCAGCGCCTGCGTGAGGAGCGCGTTGATCATGCGGATCACGGGGGCGTCGTCGGCCGATTCGAGCAGGTCTTCGATGGCCGGCATGTCGAGCATGAGCTTGGCCAGGTCGAGGTCGGATTCGAAATCTTCGACCACCTGGGCGGCGTCGCCGCCCGAACCGGCATAGGCTTGCGCGATGGCCGCGTCGAGTTCCTCGCGCGGCATGGTCTTCAATTTCAGGCGGCCGTAACGCCGTCCCACTTCGGCGATTGCCTGGGGCTTGGTCGCGTCGGAAATCCAGACCTCGACGGGCGGCGTGGGGCCGCCGTCGACGGCTTCGACGCGCCGCGCCAGGAGCGTGAAGTCGCGCGCGAAGGCGAAAGGCAAGAGGCGGGGTTCGGCCATGATCCTGAATGCCTCGGTTTATTGCTTGGGCTTGGTCATGTCGATCAGCGGCGTGCCGCCGCTGTCGGGGATGACTACCGGCGCCTGCTGCTGCGATTGCGGCTGCTGCTGCGGCTGCTGTTGCCAATGCGTGATGGGGGTGGCGAGCCTATCCGGATACGGCTGCACCAGACCGTCGCCGCCGACCTTGCCGTTGTTGTCGGGCGGGACCACCGGCGCCTTCATGTCCTGCATCAGCGCGGCGCGCACCGGTTGCGTGGCGATTTCCTCGTTGCGCATGTAATCGTAACGGTCGGCCGTGACGTGGGCGCTCTGCTCGCTGTTGCGGATGACCAGCGGGCGCAGGAAGATCATGAGGTTGGTCTTGGTGCGGGTGCGCGTCTTGTACTTGAACAGATCGCCCACCAGCGGCAGGTCGCCCAGGCCCGGCACCTGTTCGCTGGTGTCGGAAACGCTATCCTGGATCAAGCCGCCCAGCACGATGATCTGGCCGTCGTCGACCAGCACGTTGGTGGTGATCGAACGCAGGTTGGTGATGATGCCGGCAGAACTGGTATCGGCGGTGTCGATCGAGGACGATTCCTGGTAGATTTGCATCTTGATCGTGCCGCCTTCGGAAATCTGCGGACGCACCCGCAGCTTCAAGCCGATGTCCTTGCGGTCCACGGTCTGGAACGGATTGACGCCTGCCGCGCCGCCCGAAGCCGAGGTAGCGTAGCTGCCGGAGATGAAGGGGATATTCTGGCCGACGATGATGGTGGCTTCCTCGTTGTCGAGCGTAATCATGTTCGGCATCGAGAGGATGTTGGCCTTGTTGTCGTTGGCCAGCGCGTGGGCGATCGCGCCCAACTGCAGTTGGCCGCCGACCTGGCGGAAGATGCCGAGCGACATGCCGTTGCCGGGCAGGAGCGGGGTGGTCCCGGCGGCTGCGGTGGAGGAACTGCTGGACAGGGACGTGGCCAGGGACAGCAGGTTGTTGCCGCCGCTGTTGAATGAGGTCAGGCCGCCGACGCGGTAAGCGCTGTTGGCATTGCCCGACAAGGCGGCCCATTGCACACCGAGATCGGACTCCTGCGAATCGGTGACTTCGACGATCAGCGATTCGATATAGACTTCGGCGCGGCGCGCATCGAGCTGGTCGATCACGGCGCGCAGGTTGCGGTATACCGTTTCGCTGCAGGTGATAATGAGCGTGTTGGTTGCCTGATCGGCCTGGATGAAGCCTGCCGGGCCGCCTGAGGGCAGTGTCGATGGGCCGGCCTGGGTCGAGGGCGGCATCGAGGTGCCGCTGCCGCCGGTGCCGGAACCTGTGCCGGACGTACTGCCCGCGCCCGGCGTTTGCGGCGGCTGCTGCTGTTGGCTGGCGCCCTGATTGCTGTTGCTGCTGGAAGACGAGGAGTCCGACGACACCACGGAGCGCAAGGTGGTGGCCAGCTTGATGGCGTCGGCATTCTTCAGGTAGACCACGTGCACGTTGCCCGGCAGCGCGGTCGGCTGGTCGAGCTTGGCGATCAGGGACTTGGCGAGGTTGGCGCGCGCTTCCGAGGGTGCCTTGATCAGGATGGAATTGGTGCGCGGGTCGGCCGTCAGGGCGATCTTGCCGGAATCGGGCGCGCTGCCGGCGCCGGGTTCGAGCATGCGGTTGATCATGGTCGCGATGTCGCTGGCGATAGCGTACTTGACCGGGATCACGTCGATATCGGCATTGCTCGGGCCATCGAGCGCGGCGACGATCTTGCCGATGCGCACCAGGTTGTCGGCATAGTCGGTCACCACCAAGGTGTTGTTGCCGATGTTGGCATTGATGGTGTTGTTGGGCGAAATCAGCGGGCGCAGCACGGCCAGCATGTTGGTGGCCGACTCGTAATTCAGGTGGTAGATCTGGGTGGCGATCTGGTCGCCCTTGACCGAGGTGACTTCGGCCGGGCCGACTTGCAGCTTGGCTTCGGCTTCGGGCACGACCTTGGTGAAGCCGTTGTCGACCACGACGGTGAAGCCTTGCAGGCGCAGCGCGGAGATCAGGAGGCGGTAGGCGTGGGTCTTGTCGACCGGCTTTTCCGACACCAGCGTGATCGTGCCCTTGACGCGCGGGTCGATGATGAAGGTGGTGTTGGTGTAATGGCCGATGGCCTTGATGACGGACTCGATGTCGGCGCCGACGAAGTTGAGCGTGGCCTCGTCGCCGGACGGGTCTTGCGCAAACGCGGGCGAGCCCGACAGGGCGCACAGCACGGCCGTCATCACGCCGAGCCGGCGCAGGTTGCGGGTCTTGTTGGCTTTTGCCATCGATGGTTTGTACACAGTTTTCATAGCTTTAACGCAAACACGTCCTTGTTACCAATTCTCTGCCGCTGTCCCAGCAAATTCAATAAATTTGCCAACCTTTGCTCCTGCCCTGCTTCCGCTTCGGCCTGCCCGGAAAAATGGAACTGCCCATTGTTCAGGTCGCCATGGCCGCTCAACAACATCGGCCCGCTCGTACTCTTCAATTCCAGGTGCGCCGTATCGCCGTTCCACTGGATGCCGACATGGTAGGCGCCCAGCGGCTTGATGTTCGACAATCGCGACGACATGTCGCTCAATTCCAGGCTCGTGCTGCCGGTCACGGCAACCATGGCGCCATGCTGCACCACCAGAAGCGGCCCCCAGGTCAATTGCATCCGGCCCGACGGCTGTATGGTATTAAGCGGTGCGCCCAGGCCTGCCAGACGGTCGGCCGGCAGATTGACCGAGGCGCCCGACACCTGCCACTGCGACCACGTGCCCGTTATCTGCAAGGGCTGCGACAGCGACTCCGGGTTTTCCAGTTCCACATCAATCTTGCCGAACAGCGCCATCGGCGAGAGTTTCCACGAGAAGCGCCCCGGCAGCAAGGGGGTCACCGGTTCGCCCTTGCCCGGCGCGCCGCCGATAAATGCCGAACCGCGCCACAGTGTGCCTTGCGGGTCGCCCAGCGTCAAACGGCCGAACGTTTCCGCCTCGACCTTGTAGGTCAGCCACGACGCCGGGAAAAACACCAGGGCGGTCAAGGCCACGCACAATAGCGCGGCGAGGCTCCAGAGCAAGGCGCGCATCGACGGTCAGCCCTCCGGGCGCTGCTGTTTCAGCGTCAGGGTCGCATTGACGATATCGAGCTGTTTCTGCGGGACGAAATTGGCTTCGATGACAACCAGATGCGCGGTCTTTTGCTGGTCGTCGAGCCAGTCGGTCATGCCGGCGAACGATACGCCTTCCAGTTGCAGCCGCACGAAGCCGTCCGACACCGAGATGCTCTTGGGCTTCAGGCCGCGCGTGCCGAGCGAGCTTGCGATGCTTTCCTGCGAGACCGGATCGGTCGCCACCGCTGCCGCATTCTTCAGTTGCGCGACCTGGGTGGCGAGCGCTTGCATGTCGACCGATTTCGCGCGCAGCTCGGGCAGGTCATTGTTGAGCTGCTTCAGGCCCTTGAGGGGAAAATAGAACAGCAGGAAATAGCACAGGCCTATCGCGGCAAAGACGGCGCCGATCAGCAGGATGCGGCGCTCGCGTTCGTTGCGTTCGTTCCAGAATGACACGGTGGCTTCGCGCAGGTCGTCCAGCACGCCTGGTCCCTTGTTGTCGCTCATTTGCCGCTCCTGATCTGCCAGACGCCCGTTTGCGGGCTGGTCACGCTCAAGCTGCGCGCAGAGAGGCCGAACTTGATCTTGTCCATCGAGACCGGGCTGTCGGATTTGACGTGCACCAGGATGCTGTGGTCGCGGTATTCCAGCGATGAAATCACGGCCGTCACGGTCTTGGGCGTTTTACCGCTGCGCAATTCGTTGCCGAGCACCTCGGCAAAATTGCCGGCCAGCTGGACGAAGTCGTCGGGCGAGGATTTGCCGGAATCGCGCTCGGCGGCATCGAGCTTTTTGCGCAATTGCGCGACCACGTCGTCCGATATCGCTTCATTCGGATAGGCCGAACGGTAGATCTGGTTCATGCCGTCTTTCAGGGACTGGGCTTCGCGCTTCATGCGCAGCCATTCGAGGTTCAAGCCGATGGCATTGACGGCGATCAGCAGCACGGCCAGCGCCAGCGGCCAGCGCCATTGGCGCCATTCGATCTGCTGGTTGCCGCCGCTGCGCAAGCCGGCGGCCAGGTTCATGGGCGTCTTGCCGAGCTGGCCGATGACACGCGGCCAGTTGTCGGCGTAGACGTCGACCTGCTGTCCCTCCAGAATGCGCCGGGCTGCCTCGTCCTGGTAGGCGATCACGCTGGCGTGCGGGACGTAGAGCACCAGCGAACGGCCTGGCGCGAGCGCGGCGACGGCGTCGAATACGTCACGCGGCGCAGCTTCTTCATCGGCCGGATAGATCGGCAAGCCCAGCGCTTCCTGCGCGCCCAGGCGCAGCGCCAGATCGATGTCGGCGCCATGCCCGGCCACGAGGGCAGTGGCGGCAGTTTCGTCAAACGGCAGGCAGGCTTGCGCGGGGACCAATGCGACATGGCGCGCGCCATAGCCGATGAAACCCTGGACCAGGATTTCCAGCCAGCCGCGCTGCGCCACGATGGCGGTGCGCAAATCGTCGGCCAGGTCGCCCGGCACGATCACGCATTCGGTCGGGTCCATCATCAATTGGTCTTCGACCAGATTGGGCAGGGCCAGCTTGAGCTTGGCCGGCGACAGGGGCGGCGTCTTGACGCGCAGAAAGTTCACGTCGGAAGCGGCCAGCAGCAGGATTACGCGGTCGCTGCCGGCGACCATGCCGGACAAGTCGGCCAGGGGCGCAACGCCCTCCTTTTCCACCGCGCCGCTGTTGGACGCCAATGCATAGGGACTGGGCAGGGCCGCCCAGTGTTCGGCAGCGTCCGCTGCCGCCTTTGACGGCAAGCGTATGTACAGATTGCTCAAAGTCTCGTTTTCCCCGATCAGTGGAACAGTCGCAGGTGCTGTCCTAGTTTTGTCTCGTCCAGATAATTGCCGTATTGGTACCGTTACGCTGAATCAGCGATTGTACGTCGAGAGCAGCCCGGCTCAAGCGCACTTTGCCGTTTACCAAGAAATAATTTGTTTTGACGTCCGCCGTATTATTGCCCAGGGTGGCAGCCTGGCCGCCCAGGTGGGATGTAAAGTCGGCAACACTGTTGTAGTAGGTGCGCCGGGCAATGATGCTGTTGGCTTCGCCCAGCGATAGATTGGGGATGATGGCGCTGACGACTTCGGCCGGCGCGGTATTGACGTTGACCGGGGTCGGGGTGGGCAGGACGATCACATAATCCTTGAGCTTGGCCACGATATCGGGGGTGAAGCCTTGCACGGCGAGCAAGTCGTCGCGCTGGGTCAGACCCAGCGGCTCGCTCGACCCGCCGCCTTCGGCCGAAGGCAATGCGCCGGTAATCGGCGCCGTGCCGGCCGTGGTGGAACCCAAGGCGCCGGCGCCAGCCTGGGCAACGGTGGCAGCCGCGGTTGCCTGGGCCGCGGCTGCGGCAGCAGCCTGCGGCGTCTCGCCGCTATTCTTTTGCGACAGTTGCATGAAGTTGGCCGTGGCTTGCGCCAGCGAGGGCGGCAGGCCGAGGTTGGTCAAGAGGCGGCCGAAGGTCGTCACCTGGTTCGGGTCGATCACGCCGCCGACGCACAGATTGGTGAGGTTGTAGCGCGACTGCGCATCGACGATATTGCCCGACAGGGTGGCGTCGCTGGCCTCTTCTTCGGTGCGGTTGTTGTCGACGAACTGGTCGAGCTTGGTTTCCTCGAGCGGCACGGCCCAGGGTTCGCCCAGGTAGTCGATGTTGGAATTGCGCGCGTCTTCGCGCAGCACAAGGCGCGCGTAATCGAGTGCGCCACGGAGAATCCACAGTTTTTGCAGCTGCAGGCGCTGGTTTTCGATCGAGCGCACCTGCACCTGCTGCTGCCAGAACAGGCTGGCCACGATGGTGATGGCCAGCGTGGTCAGGAGCAGGGCCGTGATGATCGCCACGCCGCGTTGCTGCTTGTTTGCGCGCCTCATGCCGCGCCGATCAAAAAGACTTTGAGCATGATGGCGCCCGACTGCCCTTGCAACGACACTTCCAGGCCCTTCAAGGCGTTGGGGTTGCCGACCTGGCCTTGCACGGTCGTACTGCCGGTCGTAGACGGTGAACCGGTCTGCCACGGGCCGGCGCCGACCCAGGTGCGCATGCTCATGCCGGAGAGGCCGGCTTGCAGAACCACGGGTTGCGCATCGGAATTGGTATCGTCGGCGGTCGATTGCCACAGGTTGTCGAGCTGGCGCAAATCGCGCGTGACCGACGATTCGCGCCGCGTCAGCACGCCATTGTCGAGCCGGTACACCACCACTTCAAGCTGGGTCGGCTGGCCGTCGGCATAGACGGTGCGCACCAGGCGGATGCGTTCGCTGTCGGCCAGCAACTGCGGGCGCGCGCCGATCACCGACAGCGGCGCGACGTTGGCGCAATCGCTTTGCAATTGGGCGAAGGTCAATTGCATGCCGCGCGTCTCTTCGAGGTTGGTGGTCAGTTGTTCGCGCGCGCGGATGATGCCGTCGAGGCCGCGCCAGCCCAGCGCGGCCACCATCGCCAGCACGGTGATGGCAATCAGCAATTCGATCAGGGTGAAGCCACGCCGCTTGATGGATGCATTCATGGCAAGCTCAGCGCGGGACGAGTTGCGTCAACTTGATGATCTGCCGGCCCGGCTGGCTTTCTTCCACGACGCTGACCTGGACGCGGCGAAACATCGGATTCGGCGTAGCCAGCACTTCCTGATTGCACACCAGGTGCAGATCGCCTTGCGGGCAGTCGGTGGTGGATTCGCCCAGATCGGGAAATTCGCTGGCCAGGCGGATTTGGGTGAGGCGATTTTCCGCCGACCAGGTGGCCATCATGTTCGAGCGCAGATCGGCGCTGTTGTTGCTCAGGCTGCCGACGGCGCGCAGGCTGGCGCCTAGCGCAGTGGCGACGATGATCAGCGCCACCAGCACTTCGAGCAGGGTGAAGCCGCGAGACGGCATGCGCTCCGAGCGACGTTGGGCCAGATGCGGTTTCCTCATTGCATTGTCCATCATTGCACCGTGAAGTGGCCGATGCCGTCGGCCCGGATCGAGACCGAATCGTCGCCCTGCGAGAGCGTCAGCACGAAGGGCTTGTTGACCGGTTCACGGCCGAACACGATGCGCAGCATGCCGTTGTTGTTGTCGGGCTGCGGCGTCATCTGCAGCGTCACCGGCGCGCGCTTGAATTCGCGTGAGCGCAACAGGTCGTCGTCGGAAATCGGCGCCCAGTCGGCGTCGTCCTTGACCTGGAAATCGTAGTGGTTTTCGTCGGCCTCGAAGGCGACCGGGCGGTCGCGCACGATGGCTTCATCGCGCGCCATCTGGAGCAGGAGCGAGATGCGCTGGGCATCGTTTTGCAAATCCTTCTGACCGTTCTGCGATGCGGAGAACGACACCATGCCCAGCGACAAGCCGACGATCACCATGACCACCAGCAGTTCAAGCAGCGAAAAGCCGCGCGCATGGGCCGGGTGGTGCATGATGGATGTCCGTTTCAGCCGGTCGCGCTATTCCCACGAGCCGATGTCGGCGTCATTGCCGGTGCCGCCGGGCTGGCCGTCGGCACCGTAGGAGAACACGTCGACTTCGCCGTGCACGCCGGGCGAGAGATATTGGTATTGATTGCCCCAGGGGTCCTTCGGCAATTTGTCGAGGTAACCCTTCCAACTGTTGGCTGTCGGGCCGACGCTCGGCTTGGCCACCAGCGCCTGCAAGCCCTGGTCCGTGGTCGGATAGCGCGAATTGTCGAGCCGGTACATCTTCAATGCCTGCATGATGGTGGAGATGTCGGCCTTGGCTGCCGTGACCTTGGCTTCGTCGCCCTTGCTCAACAGGCTGGGTACGACCATGGCCGCCATGATGCCGATAATGAGCATCACGACCATCATTTCAATCAGGGTGAAACCGCGCGCACGCTTGCCGCTCTTGGGTTGACGGGTCAGAAAAAGAGATCTCATGGAAGTTTCTTTTAGGAATCAACAACGGAACAAACAAACAGCGAGTATAAAGCGGATGCGCGCATTGTTACACCACAAAGCCGGCTGGACTGCAATTTTTTCTCCGAGGCTGAGACTGGCCGCAAAGAAAAAAGTGCCTGTGGTCACAATTTATATTTGCGCTTGGCTGTTTAGCAAGCCCGGGGTTTTGCAATCCCTGGTGGAAGTGGTATCGCTACCGGCCGGAAGGAAGGTGATAGGCGGTCAACACCGCTTCGCTGATCCAGGTGTGCAGCCAGGTGGCGATACGGCCGGTGACGTCTTCCGATTCCGCGCTTGATGCGGCCAGCTCGGCCGCTTCCGCGCAAACCTCGGCGAAGCTGCGGCCCGCCTGAAGCCCGCGCAGGGCGCCGGCCTCGAAACGGTCGAGCGAACGGAAGTGCGGCTGCAGTTCCTTGCGCCAGACCAGCCAGTGGCACGGTTTTTCGGTTGCTGCCGCCTCGGGCGGCGCTTCTTCGCGGCCCAAAGCCAGCCAGATGGCCGACACGTTCCATTGCAAGGACAACAGTTGCGCCGAGGGTTGCAAGGTAAAGCCTATGCTTTCCCAGGCCGAGGGGTCGAGCTGCTGCAAGTCGGCCAGGCTCAATACGGGGGCATCTTGCGCGTCGAAGGCCAGGCCGAGCGCCCATTCGAAGGCAGCAAGTTCCGCCACCACCGGATGTTCAGCCAGGGCATTGGCCACATGGGCCGGGAACTGGTCGCCAAACCAGCGCAGGTTGCGAAATTGCGAGGGGTGGGCATCGACGTAGCCGGCGCACAGGTCGGCAAACAGTTCGTCGCCGACATAGGCATAGGTCTTGTCGAAGGCTTCGGCCAGGGCTTCGTTCAGGCGGATGCGGTAGGCGTCGTAGTAGATCGCCAGCCGCTGGCGCGCCGGCAAGCCATGGCGCTGGTCGATCAGTTCGGCGATTGCCGGGTTCGCACGATCGCCCGTGAGGACATATTGCTGGAATTCGTCCTGAATGCGCAAGAGATTCATGCGGCTTCCTGCAATTGTTTGTGCGCGATGCCGCGTGCGACGTCGAGTTCGGCGGTCAGCTCGGCCAGCGGCGGGATGTTGTCGTCGCGCTCGATCATGGTTGCCACCGAACCGAAGCGCCGCACGGCGGCGGCATACAAATTCCAGACCGGGTCGACGATGGGATGGTCGTGCGTGTCGACGATGTAGTCGCCATGGTCGCTGTGGCCGGCCAGGTGGATCTGCTGCACGCGGCCGGCCGGAATCGCTTCGAGGTAGTGCAACGGGTCGAAACCGTGATTGACGCTGCTGACATAGATGTTGTTGACGTCGAGCAGGATCAGGCTGTCGGATTCTTCGGCGATCGCGCTGACGAATTCCCATTCCTTCAAGGTATCGCCGGCGAAGGCGACATAGCTCGAGACGTTTTCCAGCAACAGCGGGCGACCCAGGAAGTCCTGCACGCGCCTGACGTTTTGCGCGACGTGGCGCACGGTTTCTTCGGTGTAGGGCAACGGGAACAGGTCGTGCAGGTTGCGTCCGTGCACGCCGGTCCAGCAGATGTGGTCCGAGATCCAGAGCGGCGCGATGCGCTGCTCCAGCTTCTTCAATTCGGTGAGGTATTCCAGCGACGGACCGTCGGGCGTGCCGATCGACATCGAGACGCCGTGCATGACCATGGGGTGGTCCTGGCGTATGCGGTCGAGCATGGCCAGCGGCTTGCCGCCGGGAATCATGTAGTTTTCAGAGAGGACTTCAAACCAGTCGATACCCTTGGCGCGACCGGGCGCAGCCAGGATTTCCGCGTAGTGATCGGTACGCAGACCAAGGCCGAAGCCGGGAGACGGTACGAGCCGGGAAGTCGACATGGGGAGAAAAAGAGAATACGCCGGCCGATGACGGAAAACCGCATCGGCCGGCGAAATTGGAACGTGTGCGATTACTTGGCGTCGATGACCTTGCCGCCCTTGGCCGTGCATTCCGAGGACTTCAATGCCAGGAAGCCGTGGCCCTTGCAGGCGTTTTGGCCCTTGCAGGCGTTTTCGGCGGTCTTGCAGTCGCCCTTGCCCTTGCAGCTATTGACGCCGGCGCAATGCACGGTGTCATCGGCGCCGGCAGCGGGTGCGGCATAAACGGAGCCCGACAGGGCGAGAGCGGCGGCAGCAGCAGCGATCAGTGCACCAGAAGCGATGGCTTGTTTCATTTTCGTATCTCCTAAAGGTTATGGAACATTTATGGATACTTCCGCCCGCGAAGCTTGAGCCGGTTCAGTCGACCAGCTCGGTCGAGCGCAGGCTATTGTGGCAGCATCCATGTCAAAGGTGAAGCAGGGTAAATCCATAAAACACCAGGTGTTGCGCAATGCCCTCGCATGTTGCAGCAAAGATCTTCCATCGCCTGGTACGAGCTCCAGCAATCCGGCTCAAGCTTTCGTCGCCGCACTGTCGGATTACTTACAGTGCGATCGAGATTTTTTTCGCCGCATTGTTGATACGCGTACCTGCCCGGAATGGATTCACGGAGCTTGGTACACTTACGCCTGCTACCGCATGGCAATATTATTATATTAGCAACTCATGCTGCGGTCCTAGCACCGAAACCCTACTACATATATAAGAAGGAATCTCTTCCATGGAGTTGAAAAAGGAGTTGTACGCCAGGCTCGTGCCCGGCGTCTTTGCCCTGGCTGCCGCGCTGGCCTGCCAGATGGCCACATTTGCGGCCGACGTCATTCCCGTCAAGGACGTACCCTACCCCGGCAAGCTCAGCGTCGCGGTCGACATGCACGACGTGCAGCGCAAGATTTTCACGGTGCACGAGACGATACCCGTCGCTGCCGGCAACCTGACGCTGCGCTATCCCAAGTGGATTCCGGGCGAACATTCGCCGTCGGGCACGCTCCTGGGCGTGACCGCGATGCAGATCAAGGCCGACGGCAAGCCGCTGGCGTGGCGCCGCCAATTGGTCGACATGTTCGCCATCGACGTGCAGGTGCCCTCGGGGGTGAAGGAAATCACGGTCGATTTCGACTTCCTTTCGCCCACAGGCGGCGGTGAGTTCGGCCAGAGCGCTTCGGTCACGCCGCACCTGGCCGAACTGGAATGGAACCAGGTGCTGTTCTATCCTGCGGGCTACAACGTGCATCGCATTCCGATTACGGCCAGCGTGCGCGTGCCGCAAGGCTGGCAATTCGCCACGGCGCTGGAGCATGACAGCGACGGCGCCGATGGTACGCGCTTCAAGACCGTCAGTGTCGAGCAACTGGTCGACTCGCCGCTATTCACCGCCGAATATTTCCGCCGCTACGACCTGACCGATGCCGGCGACGTGCCGGTGCATTTGAACCTGATCGGCGACCGGCCGGCCAATCTCGAGCTGAAGCCGGAGCAGATTGCCCAGCACAAGGCGCTGGTGAAGCAGGCGGTAGCGATGTTCGGCGCGCAGCATTACGGGCACTATGATTTCCTGCTGGCCGTGTCGGACAATACCGGTTCGTTCGGCCTGGAACATCATCAATCGAGCGACGACCGCATCGATGCCGATTTCTTCACCGATCCCGAGCTGTATCTGGTCGGCGTGGGGCTCTTGCCGCACGAATACGTGCACTCGTGGAACGGCAAGTTCCGCCGTCCCGCCGGCCTGGCCACGCCGGACTATAGCGAGCCGATGAAGGGCGACCTGTTGTGGGTCTATGAAGGCTTGACGCAATACCTGGGCGACGTGCTGACGGCGCGCTCGGGCATGTGGACGCCCGAACAATACCGCGACAACCTCGCCATCGTCGCCGCTATGATGGATCACGTGCCGGGCCGCGCCTGGCGTCCCTTGCAGGATACGGCCGATGCGGCGCAATTGCTGTATTACGAGCCGTCGGCCTGGGCTACGCAGCGCCGCGGCGTCGACTATTACCCCGAAGGCGAGCTGATCTGGCTCGACGTCGATACGCGCATCCGCGAACTCTCCGCCGGCCGCCATACGCTCGACGATTTCCTGCACGCCTTCCACGGCATCGAGAACGGCAACATGGACGTGCACAGCTATACCTTCGAGGACGTGGTCAAGACGCTGCAATCGGTGCAGCCCAACGATTGGCGCAGCTTCCTGCGCCAGCGCCTCGATACGCGCGAAGCCGGCGCACCGCTCGACGGTGTGCATCGCGGCGGCTGGAAGCTGGTCTACAACGACACGCCAACACCTGCCTCGCGCGCCGGCGACAAGCAAAGGAAGGTGCTAGACCGCAGCCTGTCGATCGGCCTGACGGTGGCCAACGACGACAATCGCGGCAACGTGTCCGACGTGCTCTGGGGTGGTCCGGCGTTCGATGCCGGCATGGTTCCGGGGATGAAGATCGTGGCGGTCAACGGCGAAGCCTACGCGCCGGAGCTGTTCGATGCGGCGATTGCCGACGCGGCGAAGTCGCACAAGCCGATCGAACTGCTGGTGCGCAATACCAGCACCTTCATCACGGTGCGGATTCCTTACTTCGGCGGCCAGGTGTATCCGCATTTGGTGCGTGCGGAGGGCGAGGATCGGATGTCGGAGATTGTGAAGGCGAAGAATTAGGCAACCTAACGTAGGTTGGTGCTGAACGCAGTGAAGCCCAACAAGCCTGCGCGTCCACAATCATCGAAAGTGTTTGTGCAACCGTCGGATGTTGGGCTTCGCTTTGCTCAGCACCAACCTACAAAACAGTACAAAGCCGGGATTAACGTCCGGCTTTTTTATTGTCCCCGGCCATGACGACGCTGAGCTTGTCGGCGTCGATCGCCTTGCGCCAGGCGGCGTTGACGTCATCAACCGTCAGCGCGCGGATTTTGTCTTCGTATTGTTTGCTCCAGGCGAATGTGCGGTCCAGGTACAGATAGGTGATCCAGCCGAAGGCCAGCGCATTGTCTTGCGAGCGCGTCTGCATGCGTTGCTGCAGCATGCCTGATTTGGCGCGCGCGACTTCTTCGGCGGTGAAGCCGGACTTCTGGATGCGCTGCAATTCCTGCTTGACGTCGGCATCGACCTTGGCCAGGTTTTGCGGCGCGGCAATCGCTTCGATGCTGAAGCTGCCGTCGCGGTCCAGCGTGCCCGGCTCCAGTGCCGATTCGCCGCCGTAGGACAGGCCGTCTTTCTTGCGGATGCGCTCCATCAGCCGCGAATCGAGGCCGCCGCCGAAGATGGTGTTGGCCAACGCGAGCGCCGGGTAGCCGGGATCATCGTCGCCGAGGTCGAGATCGAGGCGCGCGGTGTAGAAGCCGTTTTCCTTGTCCGGCGTATCGATCTTCCGCTGGATCGGTGCGATCTCGACGTGGCTGCGCTTGATCGGCGCATAGGCTGCGGCGCTGTGCCAGTCGGCCAGGGTATCGTTCAAGATTCTGGTTGCCGCGTCCATGTCAAAGTCGCCGACGATGGCAAGTTCGCCGTGGGAAGCGCCGTAGGATTCCTGGTAGAACTGCTTGACTTGATCCAGCGTGGCGGCCTTGATTTCGGCGATCTGCTGATCGACGGTGAGCGTGCCGCGCCAGTCGCCTTTGGGGTAATGGTCGACGTGTTCGGCCATGGCTTGCTCGGCCAGGCTGCGCGGGTCGGCGCGGCTGGCTTCCAGGGCGACCAGGGTTTCGCTTTTCAATTGGGCGAATTCCTTTTCCGAGAAACCCGGTTGCCTGAGGATTTGCGCCATCAGGCGCAGGGCGTCGGGCAGGTTGTTGCGCGTGGTGTCGAAGCGGTACATGTCGCCGCTCATCTTGAGCCTGGCCATCTGGTCGGCCAGTTGCTCGCGCGTGGCGGTGGTGGTGCCGCGCAACAGCATGTCGGCGGTCAGGCTGGCTATCGTCTGCTTGCCGAACAGCGATTTCTCGTCGCCCCAATGCAATTGCAAGGCCACGGCGACCGTGCCGCCACGCGTGCTCTTGGGCAGGAGCGCCGCATTGAGGCCGCCGATGTGCGTCAGTGTCGTGCGCGCTTCGATGTTGGCCTGGCTCGGGTCGAAAGCTTCGGCGGCGGCGAGTTCCTTGCTGGGCTGGAAGTCTTTCATCACTTCTGCCGCCGTCGGCGCGGGCGGGATGTCGGCGCGCTGCGGTTTGTCTTCAGGAATGAACAGGCCCAGCGTGCGGTTATCGCGGCGGAAGTATTTTTCGCCGGCGGCGGCCACTTGCTGGGCTGTCACTTTCGGCAAATGCGCGCGGTTTTGGAACAGCAGCCGCCAGTCGCCCAGGGCAATCATGTCGGCCAGTTCGATACCGACCTCCTGCGGGTCGTTCAGCGTCTTTTCGATCTGGTTGCTGTTGTTCTGTACGACGCGCGCCATTTCTTCGGGTGTCGGCGGGGTTTTGTAGAAATTCTCCACCGCCGCGATCAGCGCGTCGCGCACCGGTTCGATGGGCTGGTCTTTCTTCACGATGGCGCCGAGCATTTGCAAGCCCGGTGCGACGCCGTTCAAGTCTTGCGCAAACACTTGCGCAGCCAGGCCCGGCTCGACCAGTTGCTTGTACAAACGGCCGTTGGGCGTGTCGCCGAGGATTTCGGCGGCAAACGACACGGCATCGCTGTCGGGATGCAGCGAGCTTGGCACCTTGTAGCCGACTTCGACGATCTGGATGTCGCCGGCGCGGCGCACGGTGAAGCTGCGTTCGCCGTCCTGCGTCGGCTCGACGGTCCAGAACGGTGGCAGCGTGCGCTTCGGTTTCGGCAAGGGGCCGAAGGCGCGGGCGATCCATTGCAGCGTTTGTGGGGGGTCGAACTTGCCGGCGATCAGGAGCACGGCGTTGTCGGGCTGGTAGTAGAGCTGGTAGAAGGCGCGCAGGTTGGGGATGCCGACGTTTTCGATGTCGCTGCGGTTGCCGATGGTGGGCTTGCCGTAGGCGTGCCAGTCGTAAGCCACGCCTTGCATGCGTTTCAACATGACCGAGGACGGCGAGTTTTCGCCGCTTTCGAATTCGTTGCGCACGACGGTCATTTCCGAATCGAGGTCGCGTCTGGCGATGTTGGCATGGACCATGCGGTCGGCTTCCATGGCGATGGCCCATTTGAGGTTGTCGTCGCCGGCGAGGAAGGCTTCGTAGTAATTGGTGCGGTCGAGCCAGGTGCTGCCGTTCGATTGCATGCCCCGGTCGTTGAATTCCCGGTCGATGTGGGGATGGTGCGGCGTGCCCTTGAACATCATGTGTTCGAGCAAGTGGGCCATGCCGGTCTCGCCGTAATTCTCGAAGCGCGAGCCGACCAGGTAGGTGATGCTGACCGTGACGGTGGGCTTGGCCGCATCGGGGAACAGCAAGACTTTCAAGCCGTTGTCGAGCCGGTATTCGGTGATGCCGTCGGTGGCGGTGACTTGCGTGACGCCGGGCGGCAACGCCGCTGCGGAAGCTGTGCACGACAATAGCGCGGCACCCAGGAGCGCCAGGCACGCTGCTCGGAACATGACTTGCCTTTCAGTGATGGTTGCCGCAAACGGAACAGGCCGCATTGCGCGCAATCTTGATGCTGGTCCATTCCATGGCGCGCGCTTCGAGCAGCAGGAGGCGCCCGGCCAGCGATTCGCCTATGCCGACCAGCAATTTCAGGGCTTCGGCCGCTTGCATCGCGCCAATGATGCCGACCAGCGGCGCGAACACGCCCATGGTGGAACATTGCGCTTCCTCGAACTCCTGTTCCGGCGGGAACAGGCAGGCGTAGCAGGGCGAATCTTCATTGCGCCTGTCGAACACGCTGATCTGGCCGTCGAAGCGGATTGCCGCGCCCGATACCAGGGGCTTGTGCTGCTCCACGCAGGCGCGGTTGACCGCGTGGCGCGTGGCGAAGTTGTCGCTGCAATCGAGCACTACGTCGGCTGCGGCGACGAGTTGGTGCAGGCGTTGGCCGGCGACGCGCTCCTGCAAGGCGGCAACCTCGACCTCGGGATTGATGCGCGCGAGCGATTGTTTGCCGGACTCGGCCTTGGGTGCGCCGATGTTGCCGGTGCCGTGCAGGATCTGGCGTTGCAGATTGGTCAGGTCGACCGTGTCGTTATCGACCAGCGTGATCTTGCCGATGCCGGCCGATGCAAGGTAGAGCGCCACGGGCGACCCGAGGCCGCCGGCGCCGATCACGAGCGCATGCGCGGCGAGCAGCTTTTGCTGGCCTTCGATGCCGATCTCATCAAGCAGGATATGACGCGAATAACGCAGGAGTTGGTTATCGTTCATGGAAAACATGGCCGCAGAGCCGGCCATGGTTGCAGACAGTTATGGACGCTTATTTCTTGATTTCGGGTTCGGCCGGCGCAGCGGGTGCAGCAGGTGCTGCCGGCGCTGCAGGAACAGCCTCCGCAACAGGCGCGGCCTCCTTGGCCTTTTGCACCGGTTTGCCCTTGAGATAGTTCAAGGCCTGGGCCAGCTGGAAGTCATCCTTGCCGCCGAACTCGAAGGACTTGTGCTTCTTTTCCAGGGCGACGGCGCGCGCTTCCTCATCGGCCTCGTCGATACGCGCCTTGGGTGCGACTTCGCCGCTCTTGTCTTGTTCGTTGGTGAGATGGTGCTGCAGGTCGGCTTCGCGCACGCGGTAGCCATTCATGCCGTCGCCGTCGGCGAATTCGTCGACCGTGACGTCGGGCTCGATGCCCTTGGCCTGGATCGAGCGATCGTTCGGGGTGTAGTAGCGTGCCGTGGTCAGGCGCAGGGCCGAGCCGTCGGGCAGCGGGTGGATGTTTTGCACCGAACCCTTGCCGAAGGTGCGGCTGCCCATGACGGTGGCGCGCTTGTAATCCTGCAGGGCGCCGGCCACGATTTCAGATGCCGAGGCCGAGCCGGTGTTGACCAGCACCACCATCGGCACGTTCTTGACGCCATCGGGCAGCTTGGACAGCAGGTCGCCCTCGCGCGGGGAGCCATAGGCGCCGCGCGCGTAATAGGTTTCGTTAGCCAGCGGCAATTGGCCCTTGGTCGATACGACCACGGCATCCTTTTGCAGGAAGGCGGCCGATACGCCGACGGCTTCCTGTAGCACGCCGCCCGGATCGTTTCGCAAGTCGAGCACGAGGCCCTTCAACTTGGGTTCCTGGGCATAGATCGCGGTCAGCTTCTTGGCCAGGTCGGTCACGGTGGGTTCTTCGAATTGCGAAACGCGCAGCCAGGCGTAGCCGGGTTCGACCACCTTGGACTTGACCGTCTGCATCGTGACTTCCTTGCGCACCACCGTCACGACGATCGGCTGCTCCACGCCGTCGCGCTTGACGGTCAAGACGATCTTGGTGTCGACGTCGCCGCGCATGCGCTTGACGGCTTCGTCCAACGACATGCCGTGTACCGGCTCGCCGTCGAGATGGGTGATCAGGTCGCCGGCCTTGAGTCCGGCTTTGTCGGCCGGGGAATCCTCGATCGGGGAGATGATGCGCACGTAGCCGTCGTCCATGCCGACCACTTCGATGCCTAGGCCGACGAACTTGCCTTCGATCGATTCGGACAATTCGCGGTAGGCGTTCTTGTCGAGGTAGGACGAGTGCGGATCGAGCGAATTGACCATGCCTGACACGGCATTGTCGAGCAGCTTTTTGTCTTCGACCGATTCGACGTAATCGGACTTGATCAGGTCGAACACGTCGGAGAGCTTGCGCAACTCCTCGATCGGTAAGGCCGGCGGCGTATTTCTTTGCGCAAAGGCATCGAATTGCATCGAGCCGGCAATCCCTGCCACCATGCCCAGGCCAATGAGGCCGATATTCTTCAGTTTAGTGCCCATGACTTGTACCGCCCTACTTCAGTGAAACCCAGCCCATCGGGTCGAACGCGCGGCCCTGATGCCGCATTTCGAAGTATAAACCCGATTGTTCGTTACCGCCGCTGTTGCCGGCATTGGCGATGACTTCTCCCGTTTTTACAACATCGCCGGCATGCTTCAGAACCGCCTGGTTGTTGCCATAGATGGTCATGTACTGGTTGCCATGGTCGACGATGATGAGGTTACCGAAGCCGCGCAGCCATTCGGCGAACACCACGCGCCCGCCGGCCACCGCCTTGACCTCGGCACCCTCGTCGGTCTTGATGAACACGCCTTTCCAGCTCGGCCCGTCGCCGCGCTTGGCGCCGAAGCGCGCCACCAGGTCGCCCTTCACGGGCAGGCGCAACTGGCCGCGCAAGGCTTCGAAGTCGTGCGGGAATACCCCGGCATTGTCTTCCAGGCGGGCAATCGGGGTCGATTCGATGCGGGTGGGCGCCTGGGCCGGGCTTGAAGCCGGCGGCTCGTCGGCATCGATGGCGTCGGCCGGGTTGGGCACCCTGGTCTCGGGCGTCGTTGGCGCCTTGGCAAGCTTGGCGGCACGGGCGGCGGCCACAGCTGCTGCATGGCGTTCGGCTTCCGCCTTTTTGGCCGCCTCTTCCTTGCGCCGCTTTTCCAGGGCGGCGGCCTCGGCCTTTTGCTGTTCTTCTATCAACTTGGACAATTTGTCGACCAGGCCGGTGAGGCGCTGCTGGTTTTGTTCCATGTTGCCGGCTTCCTTGCGCTGGGCCGACAGCTTGGACGACAACTTGCCCAGCAACTGCGCGCGCTGTCCCTTTTCGCGTTCCAGCACCTGCTTTTGCTGCAGGCGCTCTTCGGCGATGTCGTCGAGTTCTTCCTTGGCTTCTTCGGTGGCCGCCTTGTTGGCTTCGAGCGCCTGCAGGTTGGCGCGCAAGGACGAGATGAGCTTGGCCTGGGCTTGCGAGACGTAGCCCAGCAATTGCAGTTCGCGGTTGATGCGGTTCGGATCGTCGCCTGAGAGCAGGAGCTTCATGCGGTCTTCGTTGCCTGTCACGTATTGGTCGCGCAGCAGGCGGGCGAGTTTTTTCTGTTGCAGCTCGACCGCTTTCCTCAGTTCTTCCTGCTGCTTGACGATCTTGGCCAGCTTGGCTTCGACGGCTTGCTGCTCCTGTTCCAGATCATGCAGCGAACGGTCGGCGTTGGAGATGGCGGCTTCGGATTCGGCCAGCGCGTCCGACGCCTGGGTCTTGGCTTCTTCGGTGTCGTCGATTTCGTGCTTCAACTGCTCGAGCTTTTGCTGCAGTTCGGCACGCTGGGCTTCGGCTTGCGCTTTTTGCTTGGTGCGCTCGCTCGACTTGGCGGCGAACGCGGGTAGGCCTGGCGCGACCAGGAGCGCCAGGCAGAGGGCTAGTCGGTGAGCAAGCTGCACGAGGCCTTACTTGGCCTTGCCCTGGCTGGCCACGGCTTGCAGGGCCGCTTCGATGGCTGCGGTGTCGCCCAGGTAGTAGTGCTTGATCGGCTTCAGGTCGGCGTCGAGTTCGTACACCAGCGGCTGGCCGTTGGGGATGTTCAAGCCGACGATGTCGGCATCGCTGATGCCGTCGAGATACTTGATCAGGGCGCGCAGGCTGTTGCCGTGGGCCGAGACGATGATGCGGCGGCCCGCCTTGATGGCCGGGGCGATCGATTCGTGCCATACCGGCAGCACGCGCGCCACCGTATCCTTGAGGCATTCGGTGAGCGGGATTTCTTCGCGCTTGAGCCTGGCGTAGCGCGGGTCGTTGAAGGAAGCGCGCGGATCGGCCGGGTCGAGCGGGTTGGGCGGCACGTCGTAGCTGCGGCGCCAGACCAGCACCTGTTCGTCCCCATATTGCGCGGCGGTTTCGGCCTTGTTCAAGCCTTGCAGGGCGCCGTAGTGGCGTTCGTTCAGGCGCCAGTTGTGGATCACCGGCAGCCACATCAGGTCCATTTCGTCGAGCGTCAGCCACAGGGTGCGCACGGCGCGCTTCAAGACCGAGGTATAGGCGATGTCGAAGGTGAAACCGGCGTCAGCCAGCAGCTTGCCGGCCTGCTTCGCTTCGGCGACGCCCTTTTCGGTCAGGTCGACGTCGGTCCAGCCGGTGAAGCGGTTTTCGAGGTTCCAGGTCGATTCGCCGTGGCGCATCAATACGATTTTGTACATGGTGGTATGCTGGCCTAAAGGGAAAAATGGGATGGAAGATTGATTTGACGGAGATTATCGCCATCTATTTTATAATGCCGATATTGCGTAAAACCATTGGAATGCCGTGATTTTCTTAAAGAATAATATTTTGCTGTTCATTCTGGCCCTGGTCTCGGGCGCCTTGTTGCTTTGGCCGCTCTTGCAAAGGCGCGGCAACAAGGTCTCGATCTTGCAGGCCACGCAATTGTTCAACCAGGGCAAGACGCTGTTTCTCGACGTGCGCGAGGAGGCCGAGTTCGCCAAGGGCCACGTGCGCGAAGCGCGCAACATCCCGCTCAAGCAGTTGAGCGACAAGCTCGGCGAATTGGCCAAGTTCAAGGCCAAGAATGTGGTGGTCATCTGCGCGACCGGCGTGCAATCGTCCAAGGCGGCGGGCCAGTTGAAGGCCGCCGGCTTCGAGTCGGTGCATATCATGGATGGCGGCGTGGCCGCCTGGCAATCCCAGGGTTTGCCTGTGTTCAAATAGGAAGCAAGCGGCATGCACTCTCCCGTCCTCATGTACACCACGGCAGTTTGCCCGTATTGCATCATGGCCGAGAGGCTGTTGCGCGCCAAGGGCGTGGAAGAGATCGAAAAAATCCGCGTCGACCTGGAGCCGCAGCTACGCAGCGACATGATGCAAAAAACCGGCCGCCGCACGGTGCCGCAAATCTACATCGGCGACACCCACGTCGGCGGGTTCGACGATTTGAGCGCCCTGGATCGCGCCGGCAAGCTCGACGCGCTGCTGCAAGCTGCCTAATCGCTGGCTTCCTGATGTATCATTTGACTCCCTGAGTTTTCCGGCGTGCTTGCCAGCGCGCCTTTTGTTCAACCTTCATTCCTAGCGACCGAAAGCGTTCCATGTCCGACGAAATCCAGCAACCCGTAATCCAGACCCAACGCGTTTATGTGAAAGACATGTCGCTGGAGCAACCGAATTCCCCGGCCATCTTCCTCGAAAACGAGACGCCCAAGCTGGAAATCGGCATTGCCGTCGGCGGCGAAGGCCTGGCCGAAAACATGCTCGAATCGACCGTGACGCTGACCCTGACTGCCCGTATCAAGGACAAGGTCGCTTTCCTGGTGGAAGTCAAGCAAGCCGGCATTTTCGAAGTGCGCAATATTCCCGAAGCGCAAATGGAAGCCGTGCTGGCCGTGATCGGCCCGAACATCCTTTACCCCTATCTGCGCGCCAACATCGCCGACGTCATCACGCGTTCCGGCTTCCCGCCGGTGCATCTGGCCGACATCAACTTCGAAGCCTTGTACCAGCAGCGTATCCAGGCTGCGGTCGATGCAGCCAAGGCGCAGGAAGCCCAGGCCAACGGCACGGGCGGCCTGACTGCTGCGCCCGACGCTTCGCCCACCCTGAACTAAGAGGCCGAAGATGCGCGCCCTGCGCCCTGCCCCTGCCCTGTGCGCCTTGCTGGGGCTGTTCGCCGCCGGCAGCGCGCAGGCGCTTGAATTCAAGTCGGTCGGTTCCGACCCGGTGGTCGCCTATGACGCCCCCGGCATGAAGGGGCGCAAGGTATTTGCCGTGCCGCGCGGCATGCCGGTCGAAACCATCCTGACCTATGGCGACTGGACCAAGGTGCGCGATAGTGCCGGCGACTTGTTCTGGCTCGAATCGAAGAACCTGACGGGCAAGCGCACGCTGGTGGTCAAGGTCGCCAATGCCAAGATCCACGCCGCTGCCGACGACGGCAGCCCGCTGCTATTTTCGGCCGACAAGGGCGTGCTGCTCGACATGGCCGAGCCGGCCAACTCGGGCTGGATCAAGGTCAAGCACCGCGACGGCCAGATCGGCTACGCCAAGGTCGGCGAAGTCTGGGGCGGCGATTAAGCCCCTGTTACCTTCATCAATCCCATGAAAATCGGCATCTTCGGCGCCGGTGCCTGGGGCACGGCACTGGCCATTGCCCTGGCCGAGCGGCATGACGTATTGCTCTGGGGCCGCGACGAGGCGGCCATGGCAAACGCCGCGGCCACACGCGAAAACAGCGTCTACCTTTCCGGCATCGCCCTGCCTGTGCAACTGCAAGTCACTGCCAGCTTCGATGCGGCCCTGGCCCACGTCGCCAGCGGCGACAGCTTGCTGATCGGCGCAACCTCGGTGGCCGGGCTGCGCCCGCTGGCCGAACGTCTGGCAGGGCATGCGATCCCCAACCTGGTCTGGCTGTGCAAGGGTTTCGAGGAAGGCAGCCGCAAGCTGCCGCATCAGGTGGTGCAAGACGTTCTGGGCACCGCGGTGCCGACCGGGGCGCTCTCCGGCCCCTCGTTCGCCCAGGAAGTGGCGCGCGGCATGCCTTGCGCGCTGACGGTGGCGTCAAGCACGCCGGCCCTGTGCGAACGCACCGTGGCGGCGGTGCACGGCAACAACATCCGCGTCTATTCGAGCAGCGACGTAACAGGCGTCGAAGTCGGCGGCGCGGTGAAGAACATCCTGGCGATCGCCACCGGGATCATCGACGGCATGGGCCTGGGACTCAATGCCCGCGCAGCCCTGATCACGCGCGGCCTGGCCGAAATCACGCGCCTGGGCGTCGCATTGGGCGGCCACGTGGAAACCTTCATGGGCATGGCCGGCATGGGCGACTTGATCCTCACCTGCACGGGCGATCTCTCGCGCAACCGCAAGGTGGGCCTGGGCCTGGCGCAAGGCAAGAGGCTCGACCAGATCGTGGCCGAACTGGGCCACGTCGCCGAAGGTGTGCGCTGCGCCCAGGCGGTGCGTGCGCTGGCTGCTGAAATCGGGGTCGAGATGCCGATTGCCAGCGCCGTGGCCGCCGTGCTGTTCGATGGCGATTCGGCGCGCGATATGGTCAAGCGATTGTTGGCGCGCGATCCGCGGGACGAGACGCAATAGTCGCGCTGTTTGGCCGCTCAAGCCAGCGCGGCCAATTCTCAATGCGCGATGGTGCCCCAGCGCATTCTTATTTTTTCCAGCGTGCCGTTCCTTTCCAGCTTTTGGTAGGCGTCTTCCAGCTTTTTTGCCATCGCGGGATCGAGACTTTTTCTCACCCCGAGGAAGACGGGATCGGTCGACAAGGTATACGGGTGTATCGACAGGCCCTTAAAATCCGGCGAATACTTGAGTTGATAAGCCGCATAATTGCTGTCTTCGAAAAAGCCCAGGTCGCGCCCGGCGATCAGCTTTTTCGACAACAGCGCGCCCTGTGACACCGGATCGAACACATCGGCGAACGCTTTGTCGCTTGCCAGCCTTGCATCAAACTCCGGGGAATACTTGGCATCGGCCTGGATGCCGAAGGGCTTGTTTCGCTGGCGCGACACGCTCATCAAATCGTCGAGGCTGTTGATCGGCAGGCCGACATTCTCCGTCCTTACGATCAACACGCGCGCGGAGAAGCGTTCCGGTCCGACAAAAAGCATGAAGGCCTCGCGCTCCGGCGTGCGACTCAGGTTTGCCATGATGTCCAGGTCGCCGCTTTTCATGTAGCTGAGCGCGCGCGACCAGGGCAAATCGTGGAATTCGATCTCGAAGCCGGCTTCACGCACGATCGCTTCCGCCAGTTCAACATCCAGGCCGACCCAACGCCCGTCGCGCATGAAGTAGTTGGGAGCAAATTCCGTAACGCGCATGCGAATGATTTCGGTAGCCGCGCCCGAGCCGGAAATCCCAAGACACATCAACATCGAAGACAGTGCGCACAAACGCAAAATGCCGACAGTCATACTCCGCAAACTACATATACCCGGCATTCGAAGCAAGGCGAGCCTCACGATGGCATGAACAATATTCGATATTGATTATAGCTTTCGCGCGTTCGGTGAAGTGTGAAAAATTCCGGTCATCGGCTCGCCTCCCTCATAAAACTGCGCATGCAGTTCTCCGGCACTTGGCTTCCCCGTGTCCTTGACGCAAAGGCATGCGTTGACTATCAGGCAAGCTCCGGTCGACGCGGCGCTCTTGCGATTTTTCCGGTAAAAAGCAAAAAAGCCCGGAGCACTCCGGGCTTTTTTGCGTGTGGCGACTGGACTCAGCCGTCGCTGCCCAGGTAGATGAATTTGAACAGGAAGATGGCGGCGATGATCCAGATCACTACGGGCACTTCCTTGGCGCGGCCGCAGAACAGCTTCAGGCCGGCGTAGGTGATGAAGCCGAAGGCGATGCCGTTGGCGATCGAGTAGGTGAAGGGCATCATCAGGGCCGTCACGACGGCCGGCACGCTTTCGGTGGTGTCTTCCCAGTCGATATGCACCAATTCGCGCAGCATCAGGCAGGACACGTAGAACAGCGCCGGCGCAGTGGCATAGGCCGGCACGGCGCCGGCCAGCGGGGCGATGAACAGGCAAGCCAAAAACAATATGGCCACGGTCAGCGCCGTCAGGCCGGTGCGGCCGCCGGCTTGCACGCCGGCTGCGCTTTCGATGTAGGCCGTGGTGCTCGAGGTGCCGAGGAAGGAGCCGGCGACGATGGCGGCGCTGTCGGCCAGGAGCGCCTTGTTCAAGCGTTCCATCTTGCCGTTGACGAGCAAGCCGGCGCGGTTGGCCACGCCCATCAGGGTGCCGGTGGCGTCGAACAGTTCGACCAGGAAGAACACCAGCACCACGTCCAAAATGCCGACCGAGAGCGCGCCCTTGATGTCGAGCTTGAACAGCGTCGGATCGATCGAGGGCGGGGCCGAGAATATGCCGTGGAACTGGTTGCCGCCGAAGAAAAAGCCGAGGATGGTCACGGCGAGGATGCCGATCAGGATGGCGCCCTTGACCTTCAGCTTGTCGAGCACGACGATCAGGAAGAAGCCGATGATGGCCAGGACGGCCGGCGCTTCGTGCAAATCGCCCAGGGTGACGTAGGTGACGGCGTTGGAGGCGACGATGCCGCAATTCTTGAGCGAGATGATGGCCAGGAACAGGCCGATGCCGGCGGTGATCGCCGTGCGTATCGATTGCGGGATGCCGTTGACGATCATTTCCCGCACGCGAAACACCGTGACGGCAACGAACAGGCAACCCGAGACGAACACGGCGCCCAAAGCCACCTGCCACGTGTAATGCAGGTGGCCGACCACGAAGTAGGCGAAATAGGCATTCAAGCCCATGCCCGGCGCCAGCGCGATGGGGTAGTTGGCGTACAGGGCCATGATCAGGGTGCCGATGGCGGCCGCGATGCAGGTGGCGACGAACACCGAGTCGCGCGGGATGCCGGCGTCGCCCAGGATCGATGGGTTGACGAAGATGATGTAGGCCATCGTCAAGAACGTGGTCAGGCCGGCCACGAGCTCGGTCTTGACGTTGGTTTTATGCACTTCAAGCTTGAACAGCTTCTCCAAAAGTCCCATCTGGCGTCTCCTGATCTATCGATGTCATTGTTTTTGGTGCGGCTGGGAACTGGATTTCCCGTACCGGATGCCGTAATGTCGTCCAAATTTCATCTTGCGACATATGATTCCGGTCAATAATCGTTATCTGTCCGCAATGATATATAAGTTCCGCCGCGGCAGATGTTGCGGCGCACTGTGGATCGAAAAACTTCGGCTAGAATGCAGCCGAGGGCAAGGTAGAACGGGCAAGGGCAGGTAGCGACAGCTAACAATCCAAGGGGAGAATCGGCATGGCCGACGAGAAGAAAGAAGAGAAAAAAGAACCGTGGCTCAATTACATGGCGTTGACGACCGTGATTTTTGCGGTTTGTGCAACGCTATCGACCTTCAAGGGCGGCGGCTATTCCACGCGCGGCGTGCTGTCGCAGGCGCAGGCCTCGGACCAGTGGGCCTATTACCAGGCCAAGAGCATCAAGGGCAACCTGTATCAGCTCCAGGTGGAAAAATTGCAGCTTGAAGCCAGGCTGGAAGGCGACGCGGCCAAGAAGGCCACCTACCAGGAAGCGATCGATAGCGACCAGAAGAAGGTGGCGAGCTACGAAAAAGACAAGGCCGACATCAAGGCGGCGGCGGAGAAGCTCGAAGCGCTGCGCGACGACGCCAAGCGCCACGGCGAGCCGTTCGGCATTGCCGTGATTTTGCTGCAAATTGCCATTTTGGTGTCGTCGATTGCCGCGTTGGTCAAACGCAAGGAGCTCTGGTACCTCGCGGTGCCGGTCGGCGTGCTCGGTATCGCGAGCTTCGCCAACGGGTTTTTCCTGTTCTATTGACGGAGGAGGGCCGGCCATGTTCGCCAGCAACAAACGGCTCGTCATCCTCGACGCCGACGGCACCACCATCGACGCCTACAGCGCCATCGACCGTGCGTTTTCGCAGCACGGCATGGCGCTGGGCGACGAAGAACGCTTCCAGAAGCGGCGCCACCTGTTCAAATACCTGGGCGGCTTGAAGGAATTTCCGGCCAACCTGCGCAAGCAGGTCGGCAAGCACAAGCGCAAGCAACTGATCGCCTCGCTGACCGAAGTCTATCGCGAGGAGGCCTCGCTCTACCCCGGTATCGCGCAATTGATCCAGACCCTGATCGATACGCCTGAGGTGATCGTGGGCATGGTCACGCGCAACATCACCAACGAACCGCTGGAAACGCTGCGCATTTTGTTCGAACGCCACGGCATCGATACCGGCGCCTTCGATTTCATGGTGCACATCCCTTTGAGCGAGGAAAAGACCGCGCATTTCAAGGCGGTACGGAGCGACTTCGGCATCAACCCGGCGCGCGCCTATATCTGCGGCGACGAGCACAAGGATTACCTGGCTGCGCTGCGCTCGGGCATGCATCCGTTTATGGTGTCTTATGGTTTTGAGGATTTTCGGCGGTTGACCGAGAAGTTTGAGGTGCCGGAGGAGATTATTTCGCGCTCGCCTGAGGAGTTGGGGATGCGGTTGTTGCATGCGTTGGGGGTGGATGGGGTTATATAGCTGCCCTCGCCCGCCGGGGCTCGCGGCGATCCGACTAGGGATGCAGCGATCTGTCTAAGCTATTCTTGTGCTAGGCGGATCGTATTCTTTTTCGACTTTGCGATGTCCTTTAGGAATTTCGTCTTTTCCCGTCGACGCCTTCGCCGGGGGCGGCCCGGCAGCCGCTCACTTTTTTTGCTTCGCCAAAAAAAGTAAGCAAAGAAAGGCGACCGCACAACACCGCCCCCTTCGGGGGTTCCCAAAAAGGCAGGCGTCGTCGCAAGCGGAACTTCGTCCGGCACTACCGCATTTGGTCTCACTTCACTGAAATGTCTAGTTCAGTGCGAGCGCGGGCGATTATTTTTTCGCGCGAAACGCCGCCAAGCCCTTGGCGGCCTGCTTGCGCATGGCGCTTGAGACGATCGGCGTCCAACCGAGCAGCAAGCCCTTGAAACCTAAGGCCTGGCGCGCCCAGCGCCATAGGTTGAAACTGTCGATATGACGCACGATCTTGCCGTCGCGGAAGATGAAGCTGGCGTGGATGTCGTTGACCACGGTGTTGCCGGTCTGGCTGAAGATGTAGGTGGCGACCCAGTGCGCGCGGCCGGTTTGCTCGTCGGCTTCGATGCCGTCGAATGTCAGCGAAAAATCCTTGGCGCGCGAGGCCAGCATGCGCCACATGTCCGACGCTTCGGCGCCGTGCAGCGAGGGAAACACCGGGTCGGTGAAATGCACGTCGCTCGCGTAGCAGCTTGCCATGGTTTCGGCGTCGAGCTTTTGGAAGGCGGTGTAGAACTTGGTGATCAGTGCGGCGTTCGGGTGCATGGGGTGTCCTTGTTTTTTCGGCTTATTTGGCGAGCTTCCTGGTCTTCTTGTGCCAGTCGCATTCAATCAGGTGGTCGTTGACCATGCCGCACGCCTGCATGTAGGCGTAGATGATGGTCGAACCGACGAAGTTGAAGCCGCGTTTTTTCAAGTCCTTGGAAATGCGGTCGGAGATCTCGGTCGTGGCAGGCAGGCTGCCGCGCCCGCTGTAGCTGTTGTGGATAGTCTTGCCGTCGACGAAGGCCCAGAGATAGGCGTCGAACGAGCCGAATTCCTTTTGCACGTCGATGAAGCGCTGGGCGTTGTTGACGGCCGAGCGTATCTTGGCGCGGTTGCGCACGATGCCGGCGTCAAGCAACAGTTTTTCGATCTTGTCTTCGCCATAGGCCGCGACGCGCTTGACGTTGAATTTGTCGAAGGCTTTGCGGTATGCCTCGCGCTTGCGCAAGACCGTGATCCAGCTCAATCCCGCCTGCGCGCCTTCGAGGATCAGCATCTCGAACAAACGCTGATCGTCGTGCGCCGGCACGCCCCATTCTTCGTCGTGGTAGGCCATGTAGAGCGGATCGTCGCCGCACCAATGACAGCGGTTTGCCATATGTCGTCTCCCGGTTGTGCACACGAGTATAAGGGAAAGGTGCGCCGACGGTGTTGAAACTATGATGTCCGATTGCGGCGAGCGGACAACCACGTCTTGCCTCATACTTGCGCCATTCCAATTCGACTGTCGCCTCAGTTTTCACCTTATGCGCCGCGCCGATCTCGTCCGCCTGTTCTGCCTCGCTGCCATCTGGGGCGCTTCCTTCCTGTTCATGCGCATCATCGCGCCCGTGCTCGGCCCGTTGTGGACGGCCGAAATCCGTGTCGGCGTGGCCGGCTGCGCCATGCTGCTGTTCATGTTCGCCACGCGCCGCGATATGGCGTTCGGCCGCAACTGGAAGACTTATCTGGTGCTCGGCGTCTTGAACGCCGCCCTGCCCTTCAGCTTTTTCGCCTATGCCGCGATGACGCTGCCAGCCGGTTATTCGGCCATCGTCAATGCGACCAGCCCGCTCTGGGGCGCGCTGGTCGGCGCCGTTGTGCTCAAGGAAACGCTGACTGCGCGCAAGATCGCGGGCTTGTTTGCCGGTGTGGTCGGCGTGGCTTTCCTGGTGCGGCTGGGGCCGGCGCAGTTCGATGAACAATTGCTGCTTGCTGCCCTGGCTTGCTTGGCGGCGGCATTCTGCTATGGCATGGCAGGGGCTTATGCCAAGCTGAAGTCGGCCGGCATCGGCGCGCCCATGCTGGCGACGGGTTCGCAATTGGCTGCGTCTTTCGTGATCTTGCCTTTTCTGCCGCTTGCGCCGATGCGCGGCGAACCGACGCCGCACGTGCTCCTGTTCGCGCTGATGCTGGCACTCCTGTGCAGCGCCGTGGCTTATTTCATCTACTTCCGCCTGATGGCCGACATCGGGCCGACCAAGACGCTGACGGTGACCTTTTTGATTCCGTTGTTCGCGCTGCTATGGGGCGGCCTGTTCCTGCACGAGGAATTCAATCTCAATTCGCTGATCGGCTGTGCTCTGGTGGTATTGGCGACCTGGCTCGTGTTGTTCGGCGCGAAGCCTGTGACGCCGCAAGCGGTGTCATCCCAGCGTAGCTGAGAGCGCGCCGCGCAGGGAATTGCAGGCCACGATGGCTTCGGCTCGATGCAGGTCTTCGGGTTTGAGGACGCCTTCCTCGGCACGCCACGCGGGATCGTCGAGCAGCACCGCGCGCATGATGCCGGGCAGCACGCCGCACGACAGCGGCGGCGTGATCCAGCGCCCGGCCAGCTTGACGAACAGGTTACTGCGCCCGCCTTCGGTCAATTCGCCGTTCGCGTTGCAAAACAGGGTGTCGAACGCGCCTTGCGCTTCTGCCGCACGCCAGCCGGCATCGTAGTCGCTGCGCACGGTGGTTTTGTGGCGCAGGAACAGGCTGTCGATTGCGGGTGGGGTTTCTGAAAGCAGCAGGCGCACCGGGCCGGCAAGCGGTGCAAGCGGCGCGTGGGTCACCTCGATGCGCCCATCGGGATGCAGGGCCAGACGCATGCGATGTGAACCGGCATCCAGTGCAGCGCATGCGACGTCGAGCGCGACGCGGATTGCTTCTTCCTGTTGCGTGAAACCGAAATACATCGCCGAGGCCAGTAGCCGCCGCAGGTGTCGTTCGATGTGGCGGCAACCCGTGCCACGTTCGGCATGCATGGTTTCGAACAAGGAAAACGGCTGCAGCAAGCCGGTCAGGAAACGCGCCTTGAGGCGGCACTCCTCGTACTCGTCAACGCTATCGCTGTCGTAGACGATGCCTGCGCCGACGCCCATGCGGCCACGGCGCAGGCCGCCACGCTCAGGCTGCAGCAGCATGGTGCGGATCGGCACCGAGAGGCAAAAATCGCCGACGCGTTTGCCTTCTTGCGCGGCCTCGAACCAACCTATCGCACCGGTGTACAGACCGCGCGGCGTGCTTTCGAGTTCGTCGATGATTTCCATGCTGCGCCGCTTCGGCGCGCCGGTGATCGAACCGCAAGGATAAAGCGCCGTCAGCACCTGGAGCAGATCGGCTTCGGGGATCAGTTTCGCCTCGACGGTGGACGTCATTTGCAACACGCCGGCAAAGCGCGTGACGTCGAACAGCTTCGGCACGCTCACTGTGCCGGTCTGCGCTACGCGGCTGAGGTCGTTACGCAGCAGATCGACGATCATCAGGTTTTCGGCGCGGTTCTTGGGGTCTGCCGCCAGGGCCGCGGCACGCTGCGCATCTTCCTCGGCATCGCCTGTGGCGGGCGCCGTGCCTTTCATCGGCCGGGCGGTCAACGTACCCGCTTGGTGGCGGATGAACAGTTCCGGCGACAGCGACAAGACCACGCCACCAGCGGGCAGGCCGATCAGTGCGCCATAAGGTACGGGCTGGCGCCGGCGCAGGCGGCGATACAGGGCGCGGGCATCGCCATAGGTGTCGAAATCGAGGCGGTAGGTGTAGTTGATCTGGTAGGTGTCGCCGGCTTCGATGTAGCGATGTATTTGATCGAGCGCGGCATGGAATTGTTCTTCGCCGATGCTTGCGGTAAAACCCGCCACGCCGGCCGGGCGACTTGCCTCTTCGTTTTGCGCCAGCCAGGCGTCGGCTTGCTCTGAGGAGAGGAAGGCGCAATCGGAAAACAGCAGGACGGTGCTGACGAAAGTATCAGGCGCCGGTCGTTGTACGCCTTGCAGGTTTGCGCCCAGTTCGTAGCTCAGCAATGCGACGGCATGCCGGCCTTGCGCAAGCGCGCTTTGCATGGCGGCGAGCGCATCGGGCAAGTCTTGCGCTCCCGTGCAGGGAATCTGGCCGACATAGCCGGTGTAGAGCCGCGAGCGCGGGGCGGTGTCGGAAGCGCCGCTGTCGTCGCACAGCGCAAAAACATCGGCGTCAGGCATGGACTACGATAGCAGGATGGCGAGCTGGGCGGGTGCGTGTTCGGACGGGCTTTGCTTGAAGCCGCTCTTGGCATAGCGCTGCCAGCGCCCCAAAACCAGGCTGACGAGCATGTTGGCGCGCAGCGCGACGCCGGACTCTTCGGCCTGCCCTTGCGTCACGGCCACGCGCAGCGCCTGCTTCAAGGCCAGCTCGATGCGTTCGATGAACTGGTTCATGCGCAGTTGCAGCCGTTCGTCTTCGTTGATCAGCGCGTCGCCTATCATCACGCGCGTCATGCCGGGGTTGCGCTCGGCGAAATTGAGCAGCATGCCGACGATGGATTGCACTTGGGCGATACCGTTTTCCTGCTGCGTCGAAATCTGGTTGATCAGGCCGAACACGGTGGACTCGATGAATTCGATCAGCCCCTCGAACATCTGCGCCTTGCTGGCGAAGTGGCGGTACAGCGCCGCCTCGGAGACGTCGAGCCTGCTGGCTAACGCCGCCGTGGTGATTTTCTCGCCCTTGGGCTGTTCCAGCATGGCAGCCAGGGTTTGCAGGATTTGCAGCTTGCGTTCGCCCGGTTTGGTTGCGCTCATATTGTTGTCGTATTCTATTTAATTGGCTGTCGCAAAATTGTCGTGGCTAGGCGCCATGCCGCAGGCAATACGTTTGTACGACAAGGCAGGCAACGACGCTACGGCGATTTTTCGGCAGCCAAGCCAACGCCTCCCAGGCGCCGCAGGTTCTTGCTCAGGCTTTTCAATGATTTTACTTTGACATCGACATAAATGGGGCGCTTTGTCAGATTGGCGTCATGTATTGGCAGCACGCCGGGCTTGGTGCGCAGGTAGCGCGTGATCCAGGCGGTGCGCAGGCCCAGCGCCTTGGCCGCCTTGAGGTTGACCGCCGTATCTTCGACCAGCACACAGCGGCCCGGCGCAAGCCGTTCGCGCTTGATCAGCTTGCGCAACAGGCTCTTCGACGGTTTGGGCCGCAGTTGCCCGTGCACGCGCATGGCTTCGATGGGGATATGGCTGGCGAAATGACGGTGCAGGCCGAGGTGGCGCACGACTTCGCGCGAGTAGTGGCGCGGCGCGTTGGTCAAGAGGATCTTGCGTCCGGGCAGGCGCTTGAGCAAACGGCCCAGGCCGCGTTCGGCCCGGATCATTTGCCGCAAGTCATCAAATTGGTGCGCCTCGCGCAAAAAATCCTCAGCTCTGACATCATGATGTTTTATTAATCCGAGCAAGGTGGCGCCATACCGGCGCCAGTAGGCCAGGCGGGCGGCATCGACCGTGGCGGCATCGGCGTTCTCGCCGTCCTTGCCGAGCACGCGCGCCATGTAGGCGTTCATGTTGACATTAATGGCCGGAAAGATCGCGTGCGAGGCATCGTGCAAGGTGTTGTCTAGATCGAAGAGCCAGGTCAATTCAGGCCGGCGGAGGTTAACCATTTTTGGGGCTTGTATGCGCAAACAATTTATCTTATTGCTGATCTTACTCCTGACGGCTTTCGCGCCGGCGGATTTCGCATGGGCCGACGACCCGGCTCCGGCAGCGCCGCCGGCCAATCCGAGCGCCCAGGCGCCGGAAGGCTCGCTGTATCGGGTGCAATCCCAGGGCCATACGGCCTACCTGTTCGGCACGATACACGTCGGCAAGGCCGAGTTTTTCCCGCTTGAGCCGCGTGTGACGCAAGGCTTCATGAAGGCCGATGTGCTGGCGGTGGAGTTCGACGTCAGCGATACCGCTTCCGTGCAACAGTCGGTATTCAAGTACGCGCTCTATCCGAATTTCGGCACCATCGACAAGCACGTCGCGCCCAAGACGCTGGAACGCCTGAAGAAGTCGCTGGCCGTGCTGGGCCTGCCATATGACGGCCTGTCGCACATGAAGCCGTGGATGGTCGCCAATGTCATGCTGATCGCCTCGCTGGAAAAGCAGGGCTATGCCTCCGACCTGGCAACCGACACCTATTTCATCAACGCGGCCAAGGATCAAAAGAAGAGCATCGTCGGCCTGGAATCGGCCGATTTCCAGTTCGGGCTGTTCGACAAGCTGCCGGCCAGGGAACAGGAAGCCTATCTGATCGATTGCCTGGACGACCTGGAATCGGGCACGGTGGCAAAGAAGAACCAGGAATTGCTCGATGCCTGGGAACACGCCGATGAAAAAGCGTATGAAGACCTGCTGACCGAAGCCAGGACCGACAAGAGCGTCAGCGGCCGCTTCTTCTACCGCCAACTGCTGCAGGCGCGCAACCCCGCCATGGCGGACAAGGTTGCGCAATTGATCAAGGATCATGACAACAGCTTTGTCGCCGTCGGCCTGTTGCACCTGGTGGGCAAGGAAGGCGTGCCGCAATTGCTGAAGAAGAAGGGCTTCGAGGTGGAACGGATCTATTGATGCGAAAACCGCAGGCTGGGATGAAATCCCGGCCGGCCTACATTCCTGAAATCAATGCGAGCGGATCATCGTGCCGAAGGCCTGCTCGGTCAGCACTTCGAGCAAGAGCGAATGCTCGATGCGGCCGTCGATGATGTGCACCGTGTTGACGCCGGACTTGGCGGCGTCGAGCGCCGAGGAGATCTTGGGCAGCATGCCGCCCGAGATGGTGCCGTCGGCGAACATTTCGTCGATCTCGCGCGCCGACAGGTCGGTGACGAGGTTGCCCTTCTTGTCCATCACGCCGGGGATGTTGGTCATCATGATCAACTTCTCGGCTTTCAGGATTTCGGCGATCTTGCCGGCCACGAGGTCGGCGTTGATGTTGTAGGCCTGGCCGTCTTCACCGAAGCCGATCGGCGAGATGATGGGGATGAAGGCGTCGTCCTGCAGCGCCTTGACCACGGCGGGGTTGATGGCATCGATCTCGCCGACAAAGCCGATGTCGATGAATTGACCCGGATTTTCGCGATCCGCCATCATCATCTTGCGTGCGCGGATCAGGCCGCCGTCCTTGCCGGTCAGGCCGACCGCCTGGCCGCCGTAGTGGTTGATCAGCATGACGATGTCCTGTTGCACTTCGCCGCCCAGCACCCATTCCACGACTTCCATGGTGTCTTCGTCGGTGATGCGCATGCCTTGCACGAAGGTGCCCTGCTTGCCCAGCCGCTTCAAGGCGTTGTCGATCTGCGGACCGCCGCCGTGCACCACCACCGGGTTCATGCCGACCAGCTTGAGAAGAATCACGTCGCGCGCGAAGCCGTGCTTCAAGCGCTCTTCGGTCATGGCATTGCCGCCGTATTTGACGACGATGGTCTTGCCGTGGAATTTGCGGATATAGGGCAGCGCCTCGGCCAGGATCTCTGCCTTGATGTGGGGTGCGACGTTGCTCAGATCGGCGGTGGGGGCGGTCAAAGTGGACATGGCAAATCCGGAAAATTCGTTGACGGAATTTTACAGTGAAACGCTGGCGGCGTTTGTAAACATTCGGTTTCAGCTTGTATCAGAGTCCCCCTTATTGTTCACCTTGTTTTTCCCGGCGCAATCCACTACTCTCCTGCACCATGAGCGCTCCCCTTCATGCCGAACTCAACGCCCTGCGCCCGGCGCTGTTGCGCTTTGCGATCCTGCAATTGCGCAACGACGCCGCTGCCGAAGACGTGGTCCAGGACACGCTGATTGCCGTGCTGGAAAAACCCGAGCAGTTCGCCGGCCAATCGTCGCTGCGCACCTATATCACCGGTATCCTGAAGCACAAGATCATCGACGTGCTGCGCACTGCCAAGCGGGTGCGCCAGTTCGACGTGGAAGACGGCCAGAGCGAGGATGACGTGATCGACGCCCTATTCAAGCCCGACGGCCACACGATCGACATGCCGCGCGCCTGGGGCGACCCCGACGCCACGCTGGAACAGAAAGATTTCTTCCGGGTAATGGAAATTTGCCTGGAAAAGCTGCCGGCCAAGACGGCGCGGATTTTCATGATGCGCGAGTGGCTGGAGCTGGACACCGAGGAAATCTGTAAGGAACTGGGCATTTCCACGTCTAATGCCTGGGTGATGCTGTATCGCGCCCGGCTCAAGTTGCGCGAATGCCTCGATTTGAACTGGTTCGGCAACAAGGCTGCCTGATTCGCATCACAAAAGCATAATGATTTGACCATGAAATTCAGACTGACCTGCAAGGAAGCCCATCGCCTCGTCTCCGAGGGGTTGGATCGCGACCTCTCCGTGTTCGAGCGTCTGCGCATCCGCGCGCACTTGACGGTGTGCGACGCTTGCACGAATTTCAACGGGCAGATGATTCTGCTGCACAAAGCGATGCAGCGGCTGACCGTATCCGAAGAGCCGCCGGGACCGGGCGAGCAATGAGCGTCTGCGAGCAGTGCGGCAAGGAATTCACCTGTGCCATGCGCGATGGCAAAGACGACACACCGTGCTGGTGTACTGCCCTGCCCAAGCTGGCGCTGGAAGACATGCCGGCCAATGCCGCTGTAGCTGCAACGACGACCACAACACGCAGTTGCCTGTGCCCGGCCTGCCTGCAAGCCTGGATTGACAGTCGGACAAGTCACTGAAGCCGCGAGGCTCTCAGCACTGAGCGGGCCGAATCCAAACCGCAACAATTGCCGGGCATTCGCGCCGATTTCCAAATTTAATTCTTGCTTGGCCCGCCTAATATCGTAGAGACTAACGGTAGGCCGTCCCCTTTCTGCGACGCCAGCGCGCAGAGACAAATGCGCGCCCAGCTTCAGGCATATGGCATCAAACCGGAAGTCGATTCTTGCGAATCGTTGGTTTCTTGAATTTTAAATATCAAGCCAGACTGTTTCTTCTTGGGGGTCCTATGTATCGTGTCTTGCGCTGTGCCGCATCCATCCTTGTTCTATCTTTTCTTGCCGCGTGCAGCCGTGAAGTGACGGTGAAAATCGGCGTGGCTGCGCCGATGACGGGTCCCTTGGCGCAATATGGCAAGGACATTGTTCAGGGCGCGCAGACCGCTGCCGATGAATTGAACGAAGACCGCTTCATCATCGACGGCAAGCGTGCCCATTTCGAACTGGCCATCGAAGACGACAAGGCCAAGCCCGAGGAAGGCTTGGCCGTGGCCAAGCGCTTCATCGACGCCAAGGTCAACGGCGTATTCGCCAACTTCAATTCGGGCGTGACGATTCCCGCCTCCAAGCTCTATGCCGACGCCGGCATTCCGCAGATTTCGGTCTCCACCAATACCAAGTACACGCGCCAGGGCTTCAAGACCGCCTTCCGCATCACGGCCGACGATGCGCAGCAAGGCCACACGCTGGGCGTGCTGGTGACGGACAAGCTCAGGGCCAAGTCGATCTACGTGGTCGACGACACCACGCCTTTCGGCGTCGGCCTGGTCGATGAGATCAACAAGGTGTTCGCGACGAAGAACCTGACGGTGCCGCATGAGAGCGTGGATGCCGCCAAGGCAGACTACGTCGCCATCGCGCAGCGCATCAAGGAGTCCAAGGCCGACGTCGTGCTGTTCGCCGGCGACCAGGCGGTCGGTCTGCCGCTGTTGAAGGAAATCCGCAAGAACGACACCAGCCTGCGCTTCGTCGTGGCCGATGCAATGTGCGACGATTCGACCGTCAAGGATGCCAAGGGCGATGCCGACAGCAACTACTATTGCACCATCGCCGGCGTGCCGTCGTCCTGGCTCTCGGCCGGCGCCGGCTTCGTCGACATGTACAAGAAAAAATATAACGCCGCGCCGGGCAATTACTCGACGCTGGCCTATGACGGCATCCACATCTTCTCGCAGGCGATGCAGGAAGCCGGCTCGACCGATCCTGCGGTCTACCTGCCGCACCTGGCCAAGGGTTCGTTCGACGGCAAGATCCAGGGCGCGGTGGAATTCGACGGCAAGGGCGATATCAAGGACGGCACCGTCGTGATCTTTCAGGCGATAGGCGGGAAATTGGTGGAGCAGCGCAGTTTGTGACGCCGGTGGCGTGAAACAAGAAAGCCATCCTCCCGGATGGCTTTTTTATTGGCGTTGGCCGTGCTCAGTGGATCGCGTCGCGTGGGTAAACGGGCTTTAGTGATGTGGCGGTTTTCACGTCTGGTATTTTCGCTTCCGCGCCCTCGCTGCCGCACGCGTGCTTGTCCATGTGCGGAAAATCGAGCAAGGCCTTGTCCAGTGCGGCGCGACCGGCGGCGTCAAGATCATGCACCTGGTAGAACACCTTGGTGCTGGTGACGTTGTGCGTACCGAGGCGCGCGCTGTGCACCCCCTTTTGGGCGAGCGCGGCCAATTGCGCGCGTGCGGCTTCCTCGGTCTTGAACACGCCCAACGAAATACCCCAATGCAGATCGCCGTTATCCTGGATGACGTAAAAGTCGCTCACGCCCAGGTGACGCAATTCCGTGGCCTTCTTCTCGGCGCCTTCCTTGCTGCCCTGCGATGGGATATAGACGATGTTGTGCGCCACGTCCTCCACTTCGCGGCGCGTCAGCTTGTCAGCCAGGGCCAGGGGCTGCAACTCACTATCGAAACGCTTGGCCGTGGCCTGGTCGAACGCGCCGATTTCGCTGCACGACGTCGTGTCGTTCTTCGCGCTTGCCGGGGCGGCTTCGCCATTGTCGGCGCCGCCCTTGGCTTCGACCACGGCGACCGGAACCGGCTTCATGCTCTCGGGATTCAACTGGTGCGCCATGCGGCCCGGTTCCAGCCCGTCGGGCAGCCAGGCGGCGAGATAGCCGTTTTCGTAGGCGAACAAACCGGCATTGGTGAAGAGCAAGACCCAGAACAGGATTTTGAGCATGTGGTCGTCAGGTTGAATGCGGTGGCGTCAGGTTGGCGATGGTTTGCAGACCGGGCAAGACCAGATTATCCACATGGCGATGCACAACCGCAAGCTGGGCTGCGATTGCCGCGCCGGCACCGCCCGAGATCAGGCACAGCGTGGCTTCGTCCGGGTGGTCTCGTACGAAGCCACCATAGGCCCGTTCGACGGCGCCGGCCTGGGCCGCCATGCAGCCGGCGATGATGGCTTCCTCGGTATTGTCGGCAAACAGCGCCGGTTCGCTTTGCGGCTCGACTTCGGGCAGTTGCGCGGTATGGCGCGCCAGCGCGGCCGCCATCAAGCCGAAGCCGGGCAGGATCAAGCCGCCGCGAAACACACCGTCGGCCGTGATCGCATCGATGGTGGTAGCCGTGCCGCATGTGACGACCAGGAGGGCCTGGTCGGGAAACATGGCATGCGCGCCGATGGCAGAGCAAAAGCGGTCGCTGCCCAGTTGCGTCGGCTGGCGATAGCCGTTATGTATGCCTGCCAGCTCGGCACGCGATGCCTGCCATTCGGGTGTGAGCTGGCGCGCGGCCAGGATGTTTTCCAGGCCGGCGCGCACGGTCGGGCCGGCCACGTTGGAGATCAGCACGCGGCCGATGTCGAGCGCGGCCCAGGCCTGGGCCAAGTGCTCCGCTTGTTCACGCACCACGGAACCGGCGCTCTTCCACCGCCCCAAGGGCGTGGTCGAATCCGTGTCGGCCAGGGCCCATTTGATGCGCGTATTGCCGGCATCGATCAGAAGATTCATGTCAGCCCTCCGCGCCGCGCAAGGACACATCGCCGGCCACCACGGCAACCCGCCCCTCGGCGGTATCGAGCAGCAGGTGGCCCTGTTCGTCGACGCCGCGGGCCGCGCCGCGCTGCAGCACCTGGCCGTGATCGACCACCACGACCGGCATGCCGTGCCAGGCGTGCAATTGGTTCCAGCGTTCGCAAAACACGGCAAAGCCGTGGCGCTCGAACAATTCGAGCGCGGCGCATAGATTGTCGAGCAGGGCGGCCAGCACTTCCTCGCGCCGCTGGCGCAAGTTCGTTGCCGCCGCGACGGGACGCCCGATGCGCTCGGCCAGCGCTTGGGGCATCAGCACGTTGATGCCGATGCCGATCACGGCCCAGATTGCGCCCGCCGCGACTCCTGCGCCGGCGCCGGTCTCGATCAGCACGCCGGCCATCTTGTCGCGTCCGAGCAGCACGTCGTTGGGCCACTTCAGGCGCGCATCGACGTCGAAGCGCGCCAGCGTCTCGGCGATCACAGTGCCCACAGCCAGCGGCAGGCCGATCAGCGCCTGTGGCGGCAATTCGAATTTCCAGGCCAGCGAAAACGTCAGCGTGGCGCCAGGCTCGGACTGCCAGCTGCGCCCGGCACGGCCACGGCCGGCGGTCTGGTTTTCAGCCAGCAGCAAGGTGGGTTCGCGCAGCTGCGCGACAGCGGCCAGCAGATCGGCATTGGTGGACCCGGTTTCGGCGACGACCTTGATGGCGACCCGGCGTGCGCGCGCATCGCGTAGCGCGGCGATATTCTCGGCGGACAATGAAGAAGACATGGGCAGCATTGTAACGGCATTGCCCGCAGGCGGGCACTTTGGCGGGTGACGTATGGGGGATTCTCGCTTACACTTCCCGCATGCCGACCCCTGTGCCGCCGTCCTTTGCCGGCTCTCAACAAGATCCTCCCGTGAACCGCAAGCCGGAACATGCCGGGGCATCGCCATTCGCGCGCGCCGGCCTGTTGGCCTATAGCCTCCTGATCGTCTACGCGAGCTGGTTTCCCTTCAGCGGCTGGCGCGACATCGGGGTCTCGCCCCTGGCCTATCTGTGGGAGCCGTGGCCGCGCTATTGGACGGCGTTCGATCTGGCGATCAACGTCGCCGGCTACATCCCTTTCGGCATGTTCCTGGTCTGCGCGTTTTACCCGCGCCTGCGCCGTTTCCGTGCTGCCGCCGTGGCCATCGTCTGCGCCGTGCTGGTCTCGGCTGCGATGGAGGCGGTGCAGACTTATTTGCCGAGCCGCGTTGCCTCGAACGTCGACCTTTTGACCAATAGCATCGGCGGCGCCATCGGCGCCATCGCCGGCGCCCTGCTGACGCCGGTGCTGCTGGAAGAAAGCCGCTTCCTGCAGATGCGCGAACGCTGGTTCCTGCCGATTGCCGGGCGCGGCCTGATCCTGATGGCCTTGTGGCCGCTGGCCCAGATCTATCCGCTGGAATACCTGTTCGGCCAGGGGCAGATGCTGCCGGTGCTCTCGGGCTGGCTGACGGGTTGGTTCGACGCGCCGATCGACCTCGGTGAATTATTGCGCTCGGGCCGGGATTTGAGTATCGAGCAATATTGGCTGACCGAAACCGTCATCACCGCATCGAGCCTGTGCGGCGCGCTGCTGATCTTTCTCGGCCTGCTGCGCGAAGAGGCGCCCCGAGCATTGCTCGCCCTGCTGCTGGTTGGCGCAGCACTGCTCGTCAAGCTGCTGTCGAGCGCATTGTCGTTCGGGCCGGCGAACGCCTTCAGTTGGCTCACGCCGGGCGCGGCCACCGGCGTTGCAGTCGGCCTGCTCTTGCTGGCCGGGCTGGTGCTGACGCGGCCGGCCATACAGAAAAGCGTGGCGGTGCTGCTGCTGTCGCTCTCTCTGGCGGCGGTCAACCTGGCGCCGAACAATCCCTATTTCGTCGCCACGCTGCAAACCTGGGTGCAGGGGCAGTTCCTCAATTTCTTCGGCGCGGCGCAATTTCTCTCGCTGTGGTGGCCGGTATTTGCGCTGTGGTTCCTGCTGCACCGGCCGGCGCGCAAGGCGGCCTGATAGGTAGCGGTGTATCATGTGGGCCTGACGAATCCATTTTTTAGCATCACATGAGCGACGACTCCTACTACCAGCAACACGTGTTTTTCTGCATGAATTCGCGCGAAGACGGCCGGCCCTGCTGCATGGACCGCGGCGCGCAGGCGGCGCAGGAGCATGCCAAGAAACGCATCAAGCAGCTCGACCTGAACGGCCAGGGCAAGATCCGCATCAACAAGGCCGGCTGCCTCGACCGCTGCGAAGAAGGCCCGGTGATGGTGGTCTATCCGCAAGGCACATGGTACACCTTCGTCGATACGACGGACATTGATGAAATCATCGACTCGCACCTGATCGGCGGCAAGGTTGTCGAACGTCTCAAAATCTAGGCATGTCCGAAACCTTCTTCATCCAGGGCGTTGCCGGCCGGCTTGAGTGCCTGCTCGACCTGCCCAACGAAAACGATTTTCCGCAACCGATCGGCATCGCTTTGGTGGCGCACCCGCATCCGCTGCGCGGCGGCGGCGGGACCATGCATCACAAGATCGTCCATATCCTGATGCGTGCCTTCGTCAGCCTGGGCTTTGCCACGGCGCGCATGAATTTCCGCGGCGTGGGCCAGTCCGAAGGCGTGCACGACGAGGGTCGTGGCGAGACCGACGACATGGCTTTGCTGGTCGAGGAAATGGCGCGGCGCTATCCCGGCCTGCCTCTGGAAGCGCTGGGCGGCTTTTCCTTCGGCACGTTCGTGCAGGCCGAATTGCAGCGCCGCCTGAGCGCACAGGGCAAGCCTGCCAGGCGCATGGCCCTGGTCGGCGCGGCGGCGGGCCCTTGGGCCATGGGAAGCGTGCCGCCGAACACCATTTTGATCCATGGCGAGCAGGACGACGTCATTTTGCTGTCGGACGTGTTCGATTGGGCGCGCCCGCAAAACCTGCCCGTGATCGTGGTGCCGGGCGCCGGGCATTTTCTGCATGGCAAGATGCCCTTGATCAAAAATTATGTCATGGCCTTGTGGCGTCAGCAGGAACCAGGCGAGGTCTGAGCGTTCCAAGCTGCCGGCACCCCTTTTTACGAGGGGTGCAGCTTCCCGCAAGTTATAATGCCAGCCTTGACAGGTCCACCAATCCATTGCCGTTTCCGCCGGTTTGCACCGGAGCGGCGGCACGCAGACAAATCCATGAAAAAACTCGCAATATTGATCGCCGCCGCCCTGTTCGGCGCGTCTTCCGCCATGGCGCAAACGGTTCCCGCGCCGACCATCGCGGCCAAGTCCTGGCTGCTGCTCGATGCCACCAGCGGCCAGGTGCTCGCTTCGCAAAACCCCGACATGCGTATCGAGCCGGCTTCGCTGACCAAGATCATGACGGCTTACCTCGTGTTCGAGGCCGTGCGCGACAAGAAGGTGACGCTGGACCAGATGGTCAACGTGTCGGTACATGCGTGGAAGGTCGACCCGGGCAGCTCGAAGATGTTCATCGACCCGGCCACGCCGGTCAAGGTCAACGACCTGCTGTACGGCTTGATGGTCCAGTCGGGCAACGACGCCGCCGTGGCGCTGGCCGAGGCGGTGGCCGGCAGCGAAGATACTTTCGTCTCGATGATGAACACCGAGGCGCAACGCATGGGCTTGAAGGCGACGCATTTCAGCAACCCGCACGGCTTGCCGAGCCCGGAAAATTATTCGACCGCGCAAGATCTGTCGATCCTGGCATGGCACGAAATCTCCGACTACCCGGACTTCTACAAAATCGATTCGGTCAAGGAATTCACCTATAACAAGATCACGCAGCAAAATCGCAACCGCCTGCTGTGGCTCGACCCGACCGTCGACGGCTTGAAGACCGGCCACACCGATGGCGCGGGCTTTTGCATGATCGCCTCGGCCAAGCGTCCCAACGGCAAGAGCGGCGACCGTCGCCTGATTGCGGTGGTGCTCGGCACCGCTTCGGATCAGGCCCGCTCGCAGGAAAGCCAGAAGCTGTTGAACTGGGGTTTCCAGAACTTTGATACGGTCAAGCTTTACGCCAAGGGCGAGGCGCTGGCCAACGAGGAAGTCTGGAAGGGCAGCAAGAGCCAGGTCAAGATCGGCTTCGACCACGATATCTACCTGACCGTGCCCAAGGGCATGGGCGACAAGCTGAAGCCGGTACTGACGCACAAGGACCCGCTGGTGGCCCCGGTCAACCAGGGCAGCCCGGTCGGCAAGTTGACGCTGGTGCAACCCGATGGCAAGACCCTGACCGAATTGCCGGTGCTGGCGCTGGAACAGGTCAACCAGGCCAGCATCTTCGGCCGTGCCTGGGATTCGATGCGGCTCTGGTTCAAATAAGCCTTGCGGCGGCCGCCCCGCGCGGCCACACTATTGAAAACGGCGCCTTCATCCTTATATTGCTTCCATGCCTAATCCGACCGACAGCCTGATCGAATATCCCAGCGACTTTCCCATCAAGGTGATGGGGCAGATGCATGACGATTTCGCGCAAACCATCGTCGACGTGGTGGTGCGGCACGACCCGACGTTCCATGCCGGCAAGATGGACATGCGCCCCTCGGCCAAGGGCACTTATCTCTCGCTGACCGTGACCGTGCGCGCGACCAGCCGCGAGCAGCTCGATAATCTTTATCGCGCGCTGTCTTCGCATCCGATGGTCAAGGTCGTGCTCTAAGCGGCATCCTTTGTCTCCGGCCATTCGGCCTGCTTCCTGAATTCTTCGGCCTCCGCGACCAGCCAGTCGCGGAAGGCGCGCACCTGCGGCTTGGCGTAGGCTGCTTCGGTATAGACGATGTAATACGCGTAACGCGTCGGCACGGCGACGTCGAACAGCCGCACCAGATCGCCATCGATGATTTCCGGCATGGCGATCAGATGACGTGCCATGGCAATGCCGTGGCCGGCAGCGGCTGAACGCAAGAGCATGGAAGAATCGTCGAACACCAGCCCGCGTGATGGCTCGGCCAGCTCGACGCCGGCGGCGGTAAACCAGCGGCCCCAGCTTTCGTCACCGTCCGAGCGCAGCAGCATGTCGGTGGTCAGCTCGGCCGGGGTGTGCGGCAGCTTGCCGCCGCGATACGATGGGCTGGCAACGGGATACAGGAAGTCGCCGATCAGCCATTCCGACCTGACGCCCGGGTAGACGCCGGCGCCGAAACGCACGCACACGTCGACCTGGCTGCGCGTGAGGTCGATCAGCTCGGTCGAGGTTTGCAGCGTGACTTCGATATCGGGGTGGCGGTCGATGAACTTGCCCATGCGTGCCGACAGCCAGCGCGCAGCGAGCGAGGGCACCGCCGAAATCAAAAGGCGCTTGACGCGGGCATTGCTCTTCAACTCTTCGGCGGCACTGGCGATTTCTCCCAACGAACGGCGGATCACGGCGGCAAAGCGCAAACCTTCGGGGGTGATGGCGATGCGCTTGCCGTTGCGCGTGAATAGCTGCAAGCCCAGGTCTTCCTCCAGCGCGCGTATCTGATGGCTGATTGCGCCATGGGTCAGATGCACTTCTTCGGCCGCGCGCGAAAAATTCTCGTGTCGTGCGGCCGCCTCGAAGGCACGCAGGGCGGCCAAGTTGGGTAGCCGTTTGAGGTTGTCGCTCATTTTTATGTGAATTTAATTAGCATAAAATGCGAAAACATATCGTTTCCACTCCTGTGTGACATCTCATAGAATGCTTTTAAATCCTGACATTTCAGGAACAAGGCCGATCAGGCAGGAGCGCAATATCATGAGAATATTATTCACCAATTCGACATTAAACATCAAGGACGGCATGACTGTTTCGGGCGTCTCGAACCGGCGCGAGACCTTAAATGTGCTGCGTGGCCGGGTTTGGGTCACGATCGAAGGGTCGCCTGACGATTATTGGCTTGGTGCGGGCGACACCTTCACCGTCGAGCCCGACAAGTTGGTGGTGATCGAGGCTTATCATGGCGATGGCGAGGTTTTCTTGTCACTTGAGCAAGAGATAGAAAGCGCCGCGGAGGCGCCACGCCGCGTCTTCGACTTTTCGCGCGCCGCGGCGCCAAGCCTTGCGCAAAACCGGGCAACCAAGCCGGCCAAGGTAGTCGAAACCGCCAACGCCTGACGGCGACGCGGCAGCCGGCGCCCGATTTGGGTACACTGGCGGTCTATGTCAGCAACAGAAACAACAGACCGCGCCGGCTTGCTCAACATAATCAGGCGTGGCCTTGAGCCTTACGAAACCAGCTTTGCCGCCATGCGTGCCTATACCGACGCGCGCACGGCGGACACGCCCAACCAGCTCTGGATCGTCGAGCATCCGCCTGTCTACACACTGGGGCTAGGTGCCGACCCGGGCCATATCCTCAACGCACACGACATCCCGGTGGTGCAGACCGACCGCGGCGGCGAAGTCACCTATCACGGGCCGGGCCAGGTCGTGATCTACCTGCTGATCGATTTGCGGCGCCAGGGCGGGCGGCTGTATGCGCGAGAATTCGTCCATCAAATCGAGCAGGCCGTGATCGATACGTTGGCGGCGTATAATCTTGCTGGTGTGCGCAAGAGCGGCGCGCCCGGCATCTATCTTGCCGATGGGGCATGGCAAGGCGCCAAAATCGCCGCGCTGGGCTTGAAAGTGCGCGGCAACGGCTGCACCTATCATGGGGTATCGCTCAATGTGGACATGGACCTCGCCCCGTTTTCCTGGATTAACCCTTGCGGCTATGCCGGCCTTGCCACGGTCGACATGAAAACCGTCGGCGCGCATGCCACGCTGGCCGACGTGCAGGACGCATTGGCAAACAATTTGATGCACCGGCTGGGCTGAACCGGCCACCTACTCTCGACGCACCATGACTTCCGACACCACGCCGCTGGCTTCCTCGACCTACAACCCGAACGACAAGCAAAAGGGCGCCGGCAAGACCGCGCGCATCCCGATCAAGATCGTGCCTGCCGAGCGACTGCCCAAGCCGGACTGGATTCGTGTCAAGGCCGCTTCGCCTTCGACGCGCTTCTATGAGATCAAGGACATCCTGCGCGCCAACAAGCTCGTGACGGTGTGCGAAGAGGCAAGCTGCCCCAACATCGGCGAATGCTTCGGCAAGGGCACGGCCACCTTCATGATCATGGGCGACAAGTGCACGCGGCGCTGCCCGTTCTGCGACGTGGGCCACGGCCGGCCCGATCCGCTCGATGCAGATGAGCCGGAAAACCTGGCCAAGACGATTGCCGCGCTGAAGCTCAACTACGTCGTGATCACCTCGGTCGACCGCGATGATTTGCGCGACGGCGGCGCTGCCCACTTCGCCGAGTGCATCCGCCGCGTGCGCGAGCTCTCGCCCGCCACGCGCATCGAGATCCTCACGCCCGATTTTCGCGGCCGCATGGACCGCGCGCTGGAAATCCTCAATGCCGCGCCGCCCGATGTGATGAACCACAATTTGGAGACGGTGCCGCGCCTGTACAAGGAAGCGCGCCCCGGTTCGGACTATGACTATTCGCTGAACCTGTTGAAGCGCTTCAAGGCTGCTCATCCTGGCGTGCCGACCAAGTCCGGCATCATGGTGGGGCTGGGCGAGACCGACGAGGAAATCCTGCAAGTCATGCGCGACCTGCGCGCGCACGATGTCGACATGCTGACCATCGGCCAATACCTGATGCCTTCGGGCGACCATTTGCCGGTGCGGCGCTACGTGCATCCCGATACCTTCAAGATGTTCGAGGAAGAGGCGTACAAGATGGGCTTTGCCCATGCTGCCGTGGGCGCGATGGTCAGGTCGTCATACCACGCCGATCAGCAGGCGCATGGCGTGACGGCTTCATAAATGTCCGGTGGCGAATGAGAAGCACCTGATTTATCGACGCAATTCAGGAATTTACCCGCGGTGCTATGATTGTCGGTGCACGATAGCAGGCGGGTATTGGTAACGAACATCAACATCGTTGCCGTCGATAAAATAACGATTGGAGACCGCAGTGTTTAGTCCGCGCAATCAAACTCATTCCCAACCCCCTATGCCACACGGCGCCAGGCGATGGCATGGCAGCGCCGATCCGGCGAAACCCCTTTTCAGGCAAACCGTGTTTGCCGCGCTGTTTGCCGCATCGTTTGCCTTGGCGGGGGCGATATCCACGGCGCCGGCCATGGCAGCGCCGCTGCAGTTGCCGCCGCTGGTCGAGCCGGCGAGCCAGGAACATCATGTCGGCAAGGTGGTCTTCGTCGAATTGGTCACGCCGGATATCACGGCGGCCAAGCGGTTTTACCAGGACTTGTTCGGCTGGACCTACCGCGACATCGAAGAGCATGGCATCCGTTATACGCAAGCCTATCTCGACGGGCGCACCGTGGCGGGGCTGGTTTACAAGGCGATGCCGGCAGGGGAACAGCGGCAGTCGGCCTGGCTGAGCTTCATTGCCGTGCGCGACGTCGATGCGGCGAAAAAGACGGCACTGGAGCATGGCGGCAAGTTGCTGCGCGAACCGCATGACTTGCCCAATCGCGGCCGCGAGGCGGTATTCGCCGATCCGCAAGGGGCGGTGTTCGCCGTTCTTGCTTCGAGCAGCGGCGACCCGGCCGACTTCCTGGCCGCGCCGGGCGAATGGATCTGGAGTTCGCTGATCACCACCGATCCCGATACCGACGCCGCGTTCTATCAAGCCGTGTTCGACTATGAAGTATTCGAATTGCCATCGAGCCCGGGCGCCCAGCATCTGACCTTCGCAACCGACAATTATGCCCGCGCGAGCGCGAACTCGCTGCCTCCCGAGGCGGCAAAAACACCGCCCCACTGGATCAACTACGTGCGCGTCGACGATACGGTCAAGATGGCTGCCAAGGTTGTCAAGCTGGGCGGCCACGTGCTGGTGGAACCGCGCGAAGATCGCCACGGCGGCAAGATCGCGATCGTCAGCGACCCGGCAGGCGCGCCCTTCGGATTGATCGAGTGGACCGAGAGCCAAAATAAGGAGGTGGGCAAATGAGAACCTTCTTTCCATGCTGTTCGGCGGGTGCCTTGGGTGCCATCCTGCTGGCATCGCTCCTGTCGGCTTGCGTCGTCGATGGCGGCGGTGGATATGCATACGGCGGCGGTGATGTGGATGTCGGCGTCGACTATTACCAGCCCGTTGGCGTGATCGGCGGCGGCTGGAATTCGGGTTATCGCGTCGGGCCTCCCCGGGGCGGCGACGACCATCGAGGGCCCGGCGACGCTGGTCGCGGTGGCCCCCCGGCCAGGGGCGGTTCGGCTCCGCATGCATACAGGCCCGCACCGCCTTCCCATTCGGCGCCATCGATTCCTTCGCACAGCCGCAAGTAAGTCGAGCTGCCAATCCCGGCTGCCGTCACAACGCCATATGATCCGTCACCTGGGGCGCGCCGCCCCAGGGTTGGCGTTTCCGGCGCATGCTCCGTTACCGCAACACCGTTACAATAGCGGCACAATAAAACCCCCTTACGGAGATTGCCCCATGCGCTTGACGCTTGCCGCCTTGCTGCTCGCTGTTGTCCTTCCCGCCCATGCGGACCAACTGACCATCGAACGCCTCCACGCCGATCCGGCTTTGTCCGGCCCCGGCGTCGGCCAATTGCAGATGGCGCCTGACGGTTCGCGCGTGACTTTCCTGCGCGGCCGGCCCGACGACCAGTTCCAGCTCGACCTGTGGGAATTCAATCTGCACGATAAATCGCTGCACCGCCTGGTCGATTCCAAGGCGCTGGTGCCCGAGGAAAAACTGTCGGACGCAGAAAAGGCACGGCGCGAGCGCCAGCGCACGGCGAGCCTGCATGGCATCGCGCATTACGACTGGTCGCCCGACGGCAAGCAGTTGCTGGTGACCCTGGCCGGCAAGCTCTACCTGGTCGATGTGAGCCACCCGGACAACGCGCGTCTCGTTGCCAGCGGCGACGTGATCGATCCGCAGATTTCGCCCAAGGGGCATTACGTCTCCTTCGTGCGCGACCAGAACCTGTTCGTGCTCGATCTGGCAAGCGGCGCCGAGAAGCAATTGACCAGCGACGGCGGCGGCACGGTGCACAACGCCGAAGCCGAATTCGTGGCGCAGGAAGAGATGGATCAGACCAGCGGCTATTGGTGGGCGCCGGACGACAGCGCCATCGCCTACAAGCATTTCGACGAGGCCCAGGTGCCTGTAGCGCGCCGCTTCGAAATCTATGCCACGCGCACCGACGTGGTCGAACAGCGCTATCCCGGCGCGGGCGATCCGAACGTGGTGGTGGGATTGAACATCGTGTCGCCCACAACCGGCGTCAGCAAGAACGTCGACCTCGGGCCGGACAAGGATATCTACCTGATACGTGCCGACTGGAGCAGCGATGCGCACGAGTTGGTGTACCAGCGCGAGGCGCGCAACCAGAAGCAGCTCGACCTGGTGGCGGTCGATGCGGCGAGCATGGCGCAGCACCTGCTGCTTTCCGACACATCGAAGACATGGATTCAGGCCGGTGAAAAACCGGTGTTCCTGGAACATGCCAAGGCTTTCCTCTGGCCTTCCGAGCGCAGCGGGCGCAAGCACCTCTACCTCTACAATCTCGATGGACGCCTGCTGCACGCCGTCACGCAGGGCCAATGGGGTGTAGACAGTTTGCTCGCGGTCGATGAAAAGGCGGGGCGCGTCTATGTCACGTCGAACCGCGATGCCGTGATCGACAAGCAGGTCTATGCGCTGGCGCTGGACGGCAGCACGGCCGACAAGCCCAAGCGCATCACGCAAGCCGACGGCTGGCACGAAGCCAAGTTTGCGCGTCACGGCGAAGCCTTCATCGACACCTGGTCCGATCCCGATACGCCGCCGCAAGTTTCCATACGCAATCCCGACGGCGGACTTGATGCCTGGCTCGACCATAACGAAGTAAACGACAGCCATCCCTATGCGCCCTATCGCGCGGCGCACCGGCCCACCGAGTTCGGCACCATCGCGGCGTCCGACGGCCAGATGATGCATTATTCGCTGATCAAGCCGGCCGGGTTCGATCCGGCCAAGCGCTACCCGGTCTTCCTCGAAGTCTATGGTGGTCCGCACGCGCAGATCGTGGAGCGTCGCTGGGGCGGCCTGTTCGAACAATACATGGCACAGCATGGCTATGTGGTGTTCAAGCTCGACAATCGCGGCTCGTTCCGGCGCGAACGCCAATTCACCGACGTGATCTACCGTACTCTCGGGCAGCACGAAGTGGAAGACCAGTTGCGCGGCGTCGATTGGCTGGCGCAGCAATCCTATGTCGACCCCAAGCGCATCGGCGTGTTCGGCTGGAGCTACGGCGGCTTCATGACGCTGCGCTTGCTTGAGGCCGGCTCGGATCGCATCGCACTCGGTGCGGCCGTGGCGCCGGTGACCGATTGGCATCTGTACGATACGCATTACACCGAGCAATTCCTCGACCGCCCGCAAGACAATGCCGAGGGCTACGTGCAAAGCGGGGTGCCGGCGCATCTGGACGGCTTGCATTCGCCGCTGTTGCTGGTGCACGGCATGGCCGACGACAACGTGCTGTTCGTCAATTCGACGCAATTGATCGCCGAACTGCAAAAGCGCGACATCCTGTTCAACCTGATGACCTACCCCGGCGCCAAGCATGGCATTGCGGGGCAGGCCAACCAGGTGCACGTGTACCGCACGATCGCTACGTTCTTCGACAGCCATTTCGGGACGGATGCGGGGAAATAACAAGCCGATTGAATCGATATTTCAACAAACTCGTCGTCCCCGCGAAGGCGGGGACCTAGTATTCAATCTGTATTCGTCGCATTCCTGGGTCCCCGCCTTCGCGGGGACGACGAATGAATACACGATGTTGTCAAATATCTGGAGTACAGTGGCTGCCTTCTGAATTCCGGGAATCCACCATGCCGCGCCTGTACAGCCTTGCCTTCGTCCTTGCAACCACGCTACCGCTGCCGGCGCTGGCCTGGAATGCACAGGGACACCAGGATGTCGGCGCAGTAGCCGACCGCCTGGTCGCCGGCACGCGCGCCGAGCAGTGGGTGCATGCGCTCTTGAGCGAGCGCAGCCTGCAAACGGTTTCGGTATGGGCCGATTGCGCTAAGGCCACCAAGAGTGTGGACGACATCCATTTCGATTATCAGGATAATCCGAAGTTCGCCGAATGCGCGCCGTTCAACGATGCCGAAGACAAGGCGCGCTTCGAGAGCTTCGTGATGCGCAACTGGAAGCAGTGCGGCACGGTGCATGGCACCGAGTATTGCCACAGCCAGTATCACTACACCGATGTTTCCAGCCTGCGCGACCGCTATGATCCGGGCTATGCCGGCACCAGGACGCATGATGTGGTGCATGCGATCAATGCCGCCATTGCCGTCTTGCGCGATCAAACGCCTGCGGCGCCCTTCTCGTTTGCCGACAAGCGCGAAGCCTTGATGCTGTTGACGCACTACGTCGGCGATATCCACCAGCCGCTGCACGTGACGGCGCTCTACCTCGATGCCAAGGGAGAGGTGGTCGATCCCGACCGCACGGGCTACAAGCTGGGCCAGGACAGCGCCGGCGGCAATAACATCGTCGACGACAAGAAGCTGTTCCACGGCGAATGGGATGCGCCCCCGGCAGGCTTGGTAGTCAATGGCGCACCGACTGCCAATCTGTTGAAAATGGCACAGGCCGTGGCGCCGACCAAAGGCGACATCGGCACCTGGTCCACCACTTGGGCGAGCGACTCGGTCAAGCTGGCGCCGCAAGTATTCGGCGGCCTGCATTTCACGATGCGAGCACCGCTGGGCAGCGACGTAGAGCATAGCCCGGAGAAGTGGGATGTTGCCGGCATCGATGCGGCCTACCAGGCGCGGGCCGACCAAATCAAGCTGGAGCAGATTGCCCGGGCCGGTGCGCATCTGGCGCAGTTGCTGGAAGCGATCTGGCCGCAGAACGGGCCTGCTCCCGATGGCGCAAAATAAGGCTATTCGGCTGCCGCGCCGACGAAAATTTCCGCCACGCGATGTTCCTTGAAGGTGAACATCACGCCGCCATAGAGCGAGCCGGCCACGAACAGGTCGGGCATCTTGCTCTCGTCCTTGCTCCATTCCTTGCCGTATGCCTTGGTGACGTCCTGCTCGCTCGCACCCAGGCCGATGCCGCGGCTGGTTTTCAGCTCGCTGGCGCCGCTGACCTTGATGGTCTGCACCGTTTTCTTGCCGCCCTTGTGCTCGGACATCATGCCGAGATCGACGCCGCAGGCGAAATGCCATTCCTGGTGATAGGCGCCATCGGCTTCCCATTTCTGTTCCTTGCCTGGCGTCATCGGGCACGCGACGGCTTTCTTTGCATCGGCTTCGGACAGATTCAGGCGCAGCGCGCCGAGATGCTCGGTCGCGGAGATGTCGGCCGGTTTAGCCGGTTCGGCCGAGGCTGGATGGACAGCGATAGCCACCAATAATAACGATGGCAGCAGCAAGGGCAAGCGCTTCACGGCATTCACTCCAGGCAGGCAAGAGTGCTCAGCCTAGCACGAAGCGCTTGTCATTTCTACATTGGCATCGCATCGACAATTCACGTCGGTTATTCACTTCAATAATTCACGCCAACAAGTGCTCGGCCTCGCCTCGTCCCTGGTCGTAGGTGCTCTGCACTGCGGCGCTAACGTCGGTCAGGCGTTACGGAAGGACATCGAGCAAACCGGCCTGCTACCGGCAAAGACGATGTGGTGATAGGTGCCACCGAGGAATTGCGCGCTAGATCGCCTGCATGCGGGCGTCACTTTGAAATTAGCAAATTGGCATTTTATGGCCGGAGGTTCATTTTTTGGTCAAGCCGGAAAACCGGTCAGCCCGGGCCGAGCTGGCGTTCGAGCGACTGCTGCAATTTGGCGGGATCGAGCGCGCCGTCGACCCGCTCCACGACACGGCCATCGCGGCCGATCAGGAAGGTCGAGGGAACGGCGCGCAATCCGCCGAAGGCCTGCGCCGCATCGTCGTCAATGTCGAGCGCGACGGCAAACGGCAGATGCCGCGTCTCGGCGTAGTCGACCACGATATTGGGTGGGTCATAACTGGCCGCCACCGCGATCACGTCGAGGCCGCGTGCGTGCAGCCTGGCATAGGTCTCGGCCAGCATCGGCATTTCGTGCACGCACGGTGCGCAGCTCGGCGCCCAGAAATTGACCAGCACCACCCGGCCCTTCAAGGATGACAGGGCAATCTTTTCGCCCTTGATGGTGGTCAATACCACTGCCGGAGCCGACGCGGGGAACAAGGCCCACGTCGAAGCCGCAAGCATGGCAAGGAGAATGCATGCGGCGATCAGCCAGCGTCGGGAGAATAAGCGAATGAGTGGATCAAGCATGGATACGGACATGGGTGAAGGCACATTATAGCCTTGCGCCGGCTTGGCTCACTGCGCACAGTCCGGTTCGCCCCATCCATGGGCCGTAGGTAAAACTACCTATGCCCGCAGGTAGTTCTCAGGATTGTTGCCCTATGGCCAGGACCATAGAATCGGCCTCATGCTTCGGTGGGAATGGGTATAGTGCAATTGCCCGTCAACCGAACCGTTCCGGCGACCTGCCGGACGCAACAACGGAATCACCATGACACTATTCGGCATCACAACAATACGGAGACTGACTGTGGCGACGATAGCATGCGCAGCCATCTCGCTCTCTTTCGCGGCGAACGCGCAATCCACGGAACTGAACATCTGGGTCATGACCACGACCTCGCAGCAGCAGCAGGACATGCGCGAGTTGCTCAAGCCCTATCTGGCGAAGAACCCCAACCTGCGCGTCAACGTCACTGTGCTCAATTGGGAATCGGCCTGGAACAAGATCACGGCGGCGGCGGCTTCGGGCCAGGGGCCGGATCTGCTCGAACTCGGCACCACCTGGGTGGCGGCGATCTCGTCGATGGGCGCCTTGGAGCCCTTGAACGCACAACAGCAGCAGGCAGTCGGCGGCGGGCAAGCCTTCTATCCGGCGGTCTGGGGCACCACGCATCGCTATGACGACAACACCATCTATGCCCTGCCCTGGTATGCCGATGCACGAGCCGCATTCTATCGCGCCGACGTGTTCAAGAAAGCCGGCATCAATCCGCGCGACGCCTTCCTCAACTGGGGCAGCTTCAAGCAAGCGATGCAAAAGATCAACGGCATGGAGGTCGACGGCAAGAAGATCGCCGCGCTCGGCTACCCCGGCAAGAACGACTGGAACGTGGTGCATAACCTCGCGCCGTGGATCTGGAATGCCGGCGGCGACCTGCTCTCGCCGGATAGGCGCAAGTCGGCCATCAATTCGCCCGAGACGTTGCAAGCGATCACGTACTACACGAGCTTCGCCGCCGAAGGCTTGATGCCGCTGTCTGCACTGGAAAAGGATTCAATGCAGATCGAGAACGGCTTCTTCAATGGCCAATATGCCGTGATCTTCAGCGGCCCGTGGACCTTGAAGCAAGCGTCCACGCCCAAGGCCCGTGGCGGCCAGGCCGAAACGGTGGCAGCGCACAATTTCGGCGTGGCGCCCTACCCGGCCGGCTTGAAGGGCAACCAGACCTTCTTCTCCGGGTCGGACCTGGCGATCATGAAGTCGTCCAAGAACAAGGACGAGGCCTGGAAGCTGTTGTCCTACCTCGTCTCGCGCGAGGCGCAAGTCACCTATAGCAAGATGTCGGGCATGCTGCCGACGCGGCTCGACGCCGCCGCCGACCCCACGCTGATGGCCGATCCGCACTATGCCGAATTCGTGGCGCAGATCAAGAATGGGCGGCACTATCCCTCGATCCCGGCCTGGGGTCCGCTCGAATCGGTCTACCTGAAAGACATCGGCAATACCTTCGACATCGTCGCCGGCGTGCGCGGCAAGTACACGCCGCAGGCAATCAAGCAGGCGTTGGACTCCACTGCGAACGAAGCGAACGACGTACTGGACGAATCGCGATGAGCGTGCCCGGCCTGCCCTCCGCCGGTACGCTGGCGGCGCCCCTTCACGCCAATGCCGGATCTTCTCACCAGGAATCGGGAAAGCGGGTGCGCAAGAAGAAAAAGCTCGATGCCTTCCCCTACATGCTGCTGGCTCCCGCCATCATCATGATGCTGGTGGTGAACCTGGTTCCCATCGTCGAGGGCTTTTACATGTCCTTGCTGAAGCTGAACCAGTACACGCTGACGCAATATCTCGACGCGCCTTTCATCGGCCTGGAAAATTACCGCCGCGTGCTGTTGGAGAGCCACAGCCCGATCCGTGCCGGCCTGGGACTGGCCTTGCGCAATACCGCGCTCTATACGCTGGCGGTGTCGGTGTTTTCCATCGTCATCGGCCTGAGCGTGGCGATGCTCTTGAACCGCGACTTCCCGGGCCGCAACCTCGCGCGCACCTTGCTGCTGTTGCCCTGGATCGTACCGTCCTACGTAGTCGGCACGCTCTGGGGTTTCATGTGGGAGAAGGACGTCGGCATCATCAATACCGTGCTGGTCGACGGCTTGCACCTGATGGATGAAAAGCCGTTCTGGCTGCTCGGCTCGAACAGTTTCTGGGCCATCGTCATCCCCACAGTGTGGCGCGCCTGGCCTGTCATGATGCTGATTTTCCTGGCTGCCTTGCAGGCAATCCCCGATGACCAGTACGAAGCTGCGACGATCGATGGCGTGCCGAAGTGGAAGCAGTTCCTGCACATCACGCTGCCGATCCTGAAACCGGTCATCGTGATCCAGTTCATGTTCCAGATTATCGACAACGTATATTCCTACAACATCGTCTCGATGATGTTCGGTCACGGCGCGGGCCACCCCGGCGAATGGGCCGACCTCCTGATGCCGCTGTTGACGCGCCAGTCGTTCTCGTACTGGTTCTTCGGCCAGGGCGCGGCGGTGTCGTTCATCATGATGGTGATCATGCTGGTATTCGTCGGCATCTGGATGAAGGCCTTCAAGCGGAGCATGACCAGCGATGAATAAGAACACCAGGCGCTTCGCGAAGAAGCGCAGGCTGCCCGACTTCCTGTTGAATTGCCTGACCTGGGCCATCGTCGTGCTGACGCTGTTGCCGATTGCCTGGATGGTGCTGTCGTCGCTGCACAATTACAGCGACATGCAGGCCGGCAGCCAGCTCGATCCGAGCCAGCCGCTGCAATGGCAGAACTACCGCGACATGTGGGTCAACGTCGACTTCTTCAATTACTTCAAGAACAGCCTCATCATCTGCGGTGCCACCACCGTGCTGGCCACCTTTACCGCCACCTGCGCCGCCTATGCGCTGGCGCGCTTCCGCTTCCGCGGATCAAGCACGGTCAGCATGGGCATCACGGTCACGCAAGTGATTCCCGGCATGCTGTTCTTCCTGCCGCTCTACATGCTGTACCGCCACATCGGACAGAACTGGGGCTTCCAGATGCTCGACACCTATCGCGGCATGATCTTCCTCTACGTCGCGCTGTTCACGCCGGCCTCGATCTGGATCATGCGCGGCTTCTTCGTCTCGATTCCGCGCGAACTGGAAGACGCGGCGGTGATCGACGGCTGTTCGCGCTTCGGCGCCTTCGTCCGCATCGTGCTGCCGATTTCCGCACCCGGCATCATCGCCACCGCGACCTTCATCTTCCTGCTGGCCTGGGACGAATTGTTCTTCGCCTGGTCGCTCACGAGCTCGGCCGACGTACAGACGATACCCGTGGGCATCCGCCTCTTCATCGGGCAATTCCAGCAGCGCTACGACCTGATGATGGCCGCCGCCACGGTCTCGACGCTGCCTGTCTTGATTGCGTTCTTCGCCTGCCAGCGCTTCTTCGTCAAGGGCTTGGCGGCTGGCGCAGTCAAAGGTTAATTTTCAATCGGAGTAAGCATGGCTTCGGTCAGTTTCAGAAACATCAGCAAGCATTACACCAAGGACGTCAGCGTGATCCAGGGCGTCGATTTCGACATCCTTGACGGTGAGTTCGTGGTCTTCGTCGGCCCCTCCGGCTGCGGCAAGTCCACGCTGTTGCGCATGGTCGCGGGCCTGGAAGAGGTGACCGATGGCGAGATCCGCATCGGCGACGAACTGGCCAATGATCTGCACGCCTCCAGGCGCGGCGTGGCCATGGTGTTTCAGTCCTATGCGCTCTATCCGCACATGACAGTGGAGAAGAACATGGGCTTTGCGCTCAAGATGGCCGGCATGGGCAAGGGCGAAATCGCCGAGCGCGTGAAGAAGGCGGCCGACATCCTGCAGATCGGGCATCTGCTGGCGCGCAAACCCAAAGCATTATCGGGCGGCCAGCGCCAGCGCGTGGCCATCGGCCGCGCCATCGTGCGCCAGCCCAAGGTATTCCTGTTCGACGAGCCCTTGTCCAATCTCGACGCTTCGCTGCGGCAGAACATGCGCATCGAATTGTCCAAGCTGCACCGCGAACTCGGCACCACGATGATCTACGTCACGCACGACCAGGTCGAGGCGATGACGCTGGCTGACCGTATCGTGGTGTTCAACGGCGGCGTGGTGCAGCAGGTCGGCGCGCCGCTGGAACTGTACGATCATCCACGCAATTTGTTCGTCGCCGGCTTCCTCGGCGCACCCCGGATGAATTTGTTGCCGGCACGGCTGGTCGATGGTGTGGCAGAGTTGGCCGGCGGACAGCGCGTGGCGGCGGCGGTCGATCTCGGCGATGCCGCAGCCGGCGTTGCGCTCACGCTGGGCATACGCCCTGAACACCTGTTGCCGGCGCAAGCAGGGCAGGCAGGCGCGATACCAGCCGACGTGCTCTTGGTCGAACACTTGGGTGACCAGATGCTGGCCTACCTGCGCCTGGCCGGCGTCGCCGAAGACGTTTGCATGAAACTGCCGGGCCACGGCACGAAACTACGCTTCGGCGATACCACACACGTGGCCTTCCCGCCGGAACATTGCCTGCTGTTCGATGCCGCAGGCAATGCCTACCCAAGATTGAACAGGCAATGAGAATTCTGCACAACCATCTCGGCTACCAAAATCAGGCGCGCAAGATTGCCTTGGTACAATCGAGCACCGCGCTGCCTGCGCATAATTTCACCGTCTACGATACGGTCACGCGCGAAGCAGTGCTGCGCGGCATATTGTCTGCACGCGGCAAGGTCGCGCAATGGCGCGACTGGCAGTTCTGGGAAGCCGATTTCAGCGCATTGGAAACGCCGGGCAGCTATATGATCGTGCTCGATAGCGTATCGCCTCCCGTGGTGTCGCAGCCATTCCAGATTGCCGAACAGCTCTATGACGGCCAGATCGTCTCCAACCTGGTGCATTACCTGAAATCGCAGCGCTGCAGCGGCATCTTCGACATCGCCGACCGCTCGCGCCCGAAATACGGCAGCAGCGAGCGCGCCGACGTGCACGGCGGCTGGTACGACGCCTCGGGCGATGCGTCGAAATACCTGTCGCACCTGTCCTACGCCAATACCATGAACCCGCAGCAAACGCCGCAGGTAGTATGGAACCTGATCGATGGCCGCGCGCGCATGCCGAAGCAATCGATGTGGCTGGACGAGCGCATCGTCGACGAAGCCTTGCACGGCGCCGATTTCCTGATGCGCATGCTCGATGCGGCAGGTTACTTCTACATGACGGTGTTCGACCGCTGGAGCAAGGATGTCGAACAACGCGACATCTGCAGCTATACCACGCAGCAGGGCCACAAGTTCGACACCTACCAGGCCGGCTATCGCCAGGGCGGCGGCAGCGCGATTGCCGCCTTGGCGCGTGCGGCGGGCCTGCCGCGTGACGGTGACTATCCGCGTGCCGAATACCTCAAGGCAGCCGAGCGCGCCCTCGTCCACCTGGAAGAGCACAACCTGGCTTACCTGGACGATGGCCGGGAAAATATCATCGACGACTACTGCGCCCTGCTGGCCGCCACCGAGTTGTTCCATGCCGGCGGCAAAAGCATTTACCTGCAAGCGGCCGAACAGCGCGTTGCCCGGCTCGTAGACAGACAGCACGCGGACGGTTGGTTCTGGACCAACAAAGAACAGACACGCAGCTATTTCCACGCCGCCGAAGCCGGGCTGCCCATGGTGGCCCTGCTGCGCTTTGCCGAAGTGGCGCCGCAATCGCCTGCCGCCGTCACGGCAAAGGATTGCGCACGCCGCGCCTTGCAGCACGATCTCGTGCTGACGCTACACGGTGAAGGCAATCCTTTCTTCTATCCCAAACAAATCGTGGCCATGCCGGGCAGACCGGCGCGCGCGCAATTCTTCATCGCGCACAACAACGAGAGCGGCTATTGGTGGCAGGGTGAAAATGCGCGGCTGGGCTCGCTCGCCTCGGCTGCCTTGCTTGCGGCAAAGGCCTTCGGCGACGAGTCCGCATGGTGCAAGGACTTGCGCCGCTACGCACAAGGCGCGCTCGACTGGATCTTCGGCTTCAATCCGTTCGACGCCTGCATGATGCAGGGGCACGGGCACAACAATCCGCGCTATGAACCCGGTTTCTGGAATGCGCCGGGCGGGGTCTGCAACGGCATCACTTCGGGATTGGATAACGAGGAAGACATCGATTTCCGCTCGTCGCAGGAGAGCGTGCCGATCCATTCGTGGCGCTGGGGCGAGCAATGGATTCCGCACGGGGCGTGGCTGTTCCACGCCCTGGCACAGCTGGTTTGATTTGGTAGGTTGGGTTGAGCGAAGCGAAGCCCAACATCCGCTCACCGACCCAACGCATGCGATGGTGCAAGCCTCCGAAGTTGGGCTTCGCTTCGCTCAGCGCCAACCTACAAAATCACACGCAATCAGCCGTCAATCAACCTAGCTTCTTCTTCAATAATTCGGTCAACTGCGCCGGATTGGCCTTGCCCTTGGTTGCCTTCATGGCCTGGCCGATCAGGGCGTTGAAGGCTTTTTCCTTGCCGGCGCGGTATTCCTCGACCGACTTGGCGTTGGCCGCCAGCACCTCGTCGACGATGGCCTCAAGCGCACCGGTGTCGTTGTTCGACTTCCAATCGTTCTTTTCGATGAGCTGATCGGCCAATGCCAGATCGGCAGATTTCTCTTCCCACATGGCGCGGAACAAATCCTTGGCGATCTTGTTCGAGATCGTACCGTCGTTGATGCGCTTGAGCACCAAGGCCAGCTGCGTGGCCGAAACGGGGATGTCGGCCATGTCGCAGCCTTCGCGGTTCAGCGTCGACGAGACGTCGCCCATCAGCCAGTTGGCGGCCTGCTTGGCCTGGTCCTTGCCGACTTGCTTGACCACATCTTCAAAGTAAGTGGCCATCGCTTTCGATTGCGTCAGCACCAAGGCGTCATAGGCCGGCAGGCCGAGCTCATCGATCAGACGCTGGCGCATCGCCTGCGGCAGCTCGGGCAGGGTAGCCTTGACGCGCGCGACCCATTCGGGCGAAATCACCAGCGGCGGCAGGTCGGGGTCGGGGAAGTAGCGGTAATCCTGCGAATCTTCCTTGCTGCGCATGGCGCGCGTGGTCTTGCTGTCCGGGTCGTATAGCCGGGTTTGCTGGATCACCTTGCCGCCATCCTCGATCAATTCGATCTGGCGCCGGATTTCGTAGTTCATCGCTTCTTCCATGAAGCGGAACGAGTTGACGTTCTTGATTTCGCAGCGCGTGCCGAATTCCTTCTGACCCTCGGGACGCACCGAGACGTTCAAGTCGCAGCGGAACGATCCCTCCTGCATGTTGCCGTCGCAGATGCCGAGCCAGGTGACGAGCGAATGCAGCGCCTTGGCATAACCGATGGCTTCGGCCGGACTGCGCATGTCGGGTTCGGTGACGATTTCCAACAGCGGTGTGCCGGCGCGATTCAAGTCGATGCCGCTCATGCCTTGGTAATCTTCGTGCAGCGACTTGCCGGCGTCTTCCTCCAGATGGGCGCGCGTCAAATTGACGGTCTTCATTTCGACCGTGCCATCCTTCTTTTCCACCGGGAAGGTCAGCGAGCCGCCCTGCACCACGGGGATGGCGAACTGGCTGATCTGGTAGCCCTTGGGCAGATCGGGATAGAAGTAATTCTTGCGCGCGAAGATCGACATCGGTGCGACCGTGGCGCCGATGGCCAGGCCGAACTCGATGGCGCGCTCGACCGCGCCGCGGTTCAACACCGGCAGCACGCCGGGCAGCGCCAGGTCCACCGGGCTGGCTTGCGTGTTGGGTTCGGCGCCGAAGCGCGTCGAGGCACCGCTGAAAATCTTCGATTCGGTCGTCAGCTGGGTATGGGTTTCCAGGCCGATCACTACTTCCCACTTCATGGTGTTTTCCTTGGATTTAATCTTCGTACTGACACTTCCCGGTCTTCGTATCGAAACGGAATGCCGAAAAGTTTTGCCGCGATCCGCACAGCGCGGGGCAGCTTGGGTTGATGTGCACTTCCTCGCCGACGTGTTCGATGCGCACCGAACAATTCAAGCCGTGGCTCATGTCGTAGCCGCGCTTGTCGCGCGCCTCTTTCGGATTGTTCAGCAGGATGCGCCAGGCCGGACGGCCCTCTTCGCCGATGAATTCCGCATGCAGGCCGTCGCCATCGTCGATACTGCATTCGACGCCGTTGCCGGCATGGAACACCGACGATTCCCAGGCAAACTCTTCTATCGTCGCGCCATTGATCCTGATCCTGCCGTTGTCGGCGAACAGCGTCTTCAAGCCGAGCTCGACGCCATTCGAAGCGCAGGAAAAATGCACGTCGAGCTGCTGCGCCTGTGCGCCTGCGGCCGAGATCATGGCGGCCAGAATGACGGCGATGCGGGTCACTTTCACTTTACGCCTGCTCCGGTGCCTTGGTATGCCAATCGGTCGCCCGCTGGAAACGGTGCGCAACGTTCAGCAGCTTCGCTTCGTTGAAGTAGTTGCCGATGATCTGCAATCCCACGGGGCGCTTACCGTTCTTTTCGCCCTGGCCGAAGCCGCAGGGAATCGACATGCCGGGCAAGCCGGCCAAGCTGGTCGAGAGCGTGAAGATGTCGGCCAGGTAGTTCGCCACCGGGTCGTCGGCCTTGGCGCCGATGTCCCAGGCTACCGTGGGCGAAACCGGGCCCATGATCACGTCGCACTGCTTGAACGCGGCCTGGAAATCCTGCGCGATCAGGCGGCGGATCTTTTGTGCCTGCAGGTAATAGGCGTCGTAGTAGCCGTGCGACAGCACGTAGGCGCCGACGAATATGCGGCGCTTGACTTCGTCGCCGAAGCCTTCGGCGCGCGTCTTGCGGTACATATCGACCAGGTCGCCGTAATTTTTGGCACGGTGGCCGTAACGCACGCCGTCGAAACGGGAGAGATTGGACGAGGCTTCGGCCGGGGCGATCACGTAGTAGACGGGAATCGACAGTTCGGTTTTGGGCAGTGAAATATCGACCAGCACGGCGCCTTGCTTTTCATATTCGGCCAGGGCGGCACGTACGGCTTGCTCGACGTCGGAAGCGATGCCCTCGCCGAAAAATTCACGCGGCACGCCGATCTTCAGGCCCTTGATGTCGGCGTTCAAATCGCGCGTGTAATCCTCGTCGGCACGCTCGACGCTGGTCGAGTCGCGCGCATCGAAGCCGGCCATAGCGTTCAACAGCAGCGCGCAATCCTCGGCGGTCTGGGCGATCGGGCCGCCCTGGTCGAGCGAGGAGGCGAACGCGATCATGCCGAAGCGCGAGACGCGACCATAGGTCGGCTTGATGCCGGTCACGCCGCACAGCGAGGCCGGTTGGCGGATCGAGCCGCCGGTGTCGGTCGCCGTCGCCGCAGGCGTCAGGCGCGCGGCCACGGCGGCGGCGGAACCACCCGAGGAGCCGCCCGGAATCGCGACGGTATCCCAGGGATTTTTCACTGGACCGAAGTAGGAATTCTCGTTCGAGCCGCCCATGGCGAATTCGTCGCAATTGAGCTTGCCCAGCGTGACCATGCCGGCAGCCTGGAAGCGTTCAACCACGGTGGCGTCGAACGGACTGGTGTAGTTTTCCAGCATGCGCGAGCCGGCCGTCGAGCGCCAGCCGCGCGTGACGAAAATATCCTTGTGCGCAATCGGCACGCCCGTCAGCGGACCGGCCTTGCCGGCGCCGATGCGCGCGTCGGCTTCTGCAGCCTGCTTCAGCGTCAGTTCTGCGTTGACGTCGAGGAAGGCGTTCAATTCCTTATGCGCGTCGATGCGCTTGAGGTAAAGCTGCGCCAGTTCGGTCGCGGACACTTCGCGCGCAACCAGCAGCGCCGACAATTCTTTCAGAGTCTTGGTATGCATGAGATAGCTTATTCGATGACCTTGGGAACGAGGTAGAGGCCGTCTTGCGCAGCCGGCGCCACGGCCTGGTAGTCGTCGCGCCGGTTCGGTTCGGTCACAACGTCGTCGCGCAGGCGCAGGGCCACGTGGTCCTGGTAGGCTTCAATGGGTTGGTTCAGCGGTTCGACGCCGGTGGTATCGACGGCCTTCATCTGCTCCACCAGATTGAAAATCCCGTTCAACTGCTCCAGGGTCTTGGATTTTTGTTCATCGGTCAACTCGATCTGGGCCAGTTTGACCAGCTTGCTGACGTCATCAAGGGTAAGAGACATGGTTTCGGGCGCCACGGGGCGCGGGTTAGGGTGTTTGAGCCGGGCAAGGCGAGCGGCGGGTAGCCGATCCGGCGGATTCGGAAAAGCGCGTTAACCCTGGTAAATACTTGCCAAAACAAGGCTTCCTGCTTCGATCCTACCGGCATTTTTGCTCTTTTCGCCGACTGATTTCAGATAAATTATAAGGTAGAATGTCGGGTTAATACTTGATCGGCGCCACTATTGTGCAGCCGCCGCTTCAAAACCACCCTAACAAGATAAAGCGCACCCGGTTTGCGCATCAGGACAATTTTAATGTTTGGATTCCTACGTAGCTATTTTTCCAACGACCTGGCTATCGACCTGGGCACCGCCAATACGCTGATTTACGTCCGCGGCCTCGGCATCGTGCTGGACGAACCCTCGGTCGTGGCAATCCGCCAGCAAGGCGGCCCCAATGGCAAAAAAACCATCCAGGCGGTCGGCAAGGAAGCGAAACAGATGCTGGGCAAGGTGCCCGGCAACATCGAGGCGATCCGCCCGATGAAGGATGGCGTGATCGCCGACTTCACCGTCACCGAGCAGATGTTGAAGCAATTCATCCGCATGGTGCACGATTCCAAGCTGTTCAAGCCTTCGCCGCGCATCATCATCTGCGTGCCCTGCGGCTCGACCCAGGTGGAACGCCGCGCGATCCGCGAATCGGCCCTGGGCGCCGGCGCCTCGCAGGTCTACCTGATCGAAGAGCCGATGGCAGCCGCCATCGGCGCCGGCCTGCCGGTGTCGGAAGCGACCGGCTCGATGGTGGTCGACATCGGCGGCGGCACCACCGAAGTGGGCATCATTTCGCTGGGCGGCATGGTCTACAAGGGCTCCGTACGCGTGGGCGGCGACAAGTTCGACGAAGCCATCGTCAACTACATCCGCCGCAACTACGGCATGCTGATCGGCGAACAGACCGCCGAAGCGATCAAGAAGGAAATCGGCTCGGCTTTCCCCGGCTCCGAAGTCAAGGAAATGGAAGTCAAGGGCCGCAACCTGTCCGAAGGCATCCCGCGCTCGTTCACCATTTCGAGCAACGAAATCCTCGAAGCCTTGACCGACCCGCTCAACAACATCGTCTCGGCCGTCAAGAACGCGCTGGAGCAGACGCCGCCCGAACTCGGTGCCGACATCGCCGAAAAGGGCATGATGCTCACAGGCGGCGGCGCCCTGCTGCGCGACCTCGACCGTCTCTTGATGGAAGAGACCGGCCTGCCCGTGATCGTGGCGGAAGACCCGCTGACTTGCGTCGTGCGCGGTTCGGGCATGGCCTTGGAGCGCATGGACAAACTCGGGTCAATCTTCTCGTATGAATAAAGGATATGCTGAACAACTCTTCAGCACATCCCCATCCCAAGTCACTACCTAAAGACGAGAACATGCCAACCGCCGCCGCTCACCAGCCTTCGGTGAAATCAGCGGCGCGGTTCACGCTGGCCGAGGCGCCTTGATGGAATACAGTCCGCCGCCACTATTCAAGCAAGGCGCGTCCGCACGCGCCAAGATGATCTTCTTCTCCGTGCTGTCGGTGGCGCTGCTGTTCGCCGATTCGCGCTATCACTCGCTTGGCGTGGCGCGCCAGGTAGTCGGCACGGTGCTGTATCCGGTGCAAATGGCGGCCTTGACGCCGCGCGACATGATGTACCGTGTCGGCGACTATTTCGCCTCGGTCTCTTCGCTCGAACAGCAAAACAGCGGCTTGCAAAAGCAGCAAGTCAAGAATGCCGAATTGTTGCAACAATCACAACAATTGTTGGCTGAAAATGCCCAATTGCGCAAGTTGCTGGGCGCGGCGGAGCGGTTGCCGGCCAAAACCCTGATGAGCGAGATCCTGTACGACACGCGCGACCCGTTCACGCGCAAGATCGTGCTTGACCACGGCTCGCAGCAAGGCGTGGTGCTGGGTCAGCCCGTGATCGACGACGTCGGCGTGGTGGGGCAGGTGACGCGCGTTTTCCCGTTCACATCCGAAATCACGCTCTTGACCGACAAGGATCAAGCCATCGCCGTGCAGGACGTGCGCAGCGGCTTGCGCAGCGTCGCTTATGGACGCGGGCAAAGCGGCGGACTCGATTTGAAGTTCATGGCGACCAATGCCGACATACAAAAAGGCGACTTGCTCGTGACTTCGGGTATCGACGGCGTATTCCCGGCCGGGCTGGCCGTCGCCAAGGTATTGCAGGTCGAAGCCAAATCGAACGACGCCTTTGCCCACATCACCTGCCAGCCTGCCGCCGGGGTCGACCGCAACCGCCAATTGCTGGTCCTCCTGGTCGATGCACGCCCGCCGCGTGAAGAGTCGGAAGAATCCAAAGACAAGAAAGACAAGTCAGGCCGGCGCGGCAGCGGATCGGCCGATACACCGGTTACGACGACCGCCGCGCCCGCTGCCGCCAAGCCGGCCGACAATAAGGGTGTGGACGGCAAGTCGGACAACAAACCCGCCGACGCCAAGGCCGCGCCCAAACCTGCCGCGACCAAGGACGCCAATACCCGATGAACAGCCCGCACTACATCCTGCTGCCGGTCAGCCCGCTGTTCATCATCCTCAGCCTGGCGGCGGCCTTCGTCTTGAATCTGCTGCCCTGGGGGCAATGGATGGGCGTGCCCGATTTCGTCGCCCTGGTGCTGGTGTTCTGGAGCATCCACCAGCCGCGCCGCGTCGGCATCGGCGTCGCGTTCTTCATGGGCTTGCTGATGGATGTGCACGACGCCGCGCTGCTAGGTGAAAACGCCCTGGCTTATACGCTGCTGTCGTACTTTGCGATCACCATCCACCGCCGCGTGCTGTGGTTCAAGCTGCCCACGCAGGTAGTGCACGTGCTGCCGCTGCTGCTCCTGGCCCAGGTGGTGCAGGTGCTGGTGCGGCTGATCGTCAACGGCCGCTTCCCCGGCTGGCTCTATTTCCTGGAGAGCTTCGTGGCCGCCGCGCTGTGGCCGATTGCAACCTGGCTGCTTCTGGCTCCGCAACGCCGCGCTATCGACCGCGACGAAACGCGCCCCATATGACCGAGTTCAAGAACACCGAACGCGAACTGTTTTTTTTCCGCCTGCGCCTGTCGGTGGTCGGCGGTTTCGTGTTCGTCTGTTTTGCGCTGCTGCTGACGCGCTTCATCTGGCTGCAAGTCTACAAGCATAGCGATTACGCGGCCCAGGCCGAGGACAACCGCATCATGGTCGTGCCGCTGGTGCCGAACCGCGGCTTGATCGTCGATCGCAACGGCGTGGTGCTGGCGCGCAATTTCTCCGCCTACACGCTCGAAATCACGCCATCCAAAATACCGAAAGACCAGACGCTCGACCAGGTGATCGATGCCCTGTCCGACGTGGTCGAAATCCAGACCAAGGACCGCAAGCGCTTCCGCAAGCTGCTGGAAGACTCCAAGAGCGTCGAGAGCACGCCGATCCGCACGCGCCTGACCGACGAGGAAGTGGCGCGCTTCACGGCGCAACGCTACCGCTTCCCCGCCGTCGAAATCAATGCGCGTCTGTTCCGTCAATATCCGCTCGGCTCGGTCGCCTCGCATGTGATCGGCTACATCGGCCGCGTCAACCAGAAAGATGCCGACAAGATCGACGCCATGGACGATGCCGCCAACTACAACGGCACCGAATACATCGGCAAGGAAGGGCTGGAAAAGAGCTACGAGAAAGAATTGCACGGCACCACCGGCAACGAGGAAGTGGAAAAGTCGGCCGGCGGGCGCGCCGTACGCACGCTCTCGCGCACCTCGGCCAACCCGGGCAACAACCTGATTCTCTCGATTGACATCGAGCTGCAAAAGATCGTCGAGGACGCCTTCGGCGACCGGCGCGGCGCCTTCGTCGCCATCGATCCAACCACGGGCGAAATCCTGGCCTACGTGTCCAAGCCGACCTACGATCCCAACCTGTTCGTCGAAGGCATCGACCAGCAAAGCTGGGACGACTTGAACAATTCGCCGGACAAGCCGCTGATCAACCGGCCCATTTCCGGCACCTATGCGCCTGGCTCGACCTACAAGCCCTACATGGCGCTGGCCGCGCTTGAATACGGCGTGCGCACGCCCTCCCAGAGCATTGTCGACCCCGGCCATTTCGTATTCGGCAACCACGTCTTCAACGACGACAAGCCGCAGGGCCACGGTGTGGTCGACATGTACCGTTCCATCGCGTTTTCCTGCGACACCTATTACTTCATGCTGGCCAACGATCTGGGTGTGGACCGCATCCACGACTTCGTCAAGCAGTTCGGTTTCGGCGAATTGAGCGGTATCGATCTCGACAACGAGCGTGCCGGCCTGCTGCCCTCGACAACCTGGAAGCGTGCGGCCTTCAAGTCGCCCGAGCGCAAGCGCTGGGTGCCGGGCGACACGATTTCGCTCGGCATCGGTCAGGGCTACAATTCCTTCACCCCAATGGAAATCGCCAAGGCGGTTGCCACCTTGTCCAACGACGGCGTGATGATGAAGCCGCACCTGGTCAAGGCGATCGAGAGCGGCGTCAATCTCGAGCGCAAGCCGATTGCGCCGATCGTCGAAAGCCGCATCAATCTCAAGCCGGAAAACCTCGAGGTGATCAAGCACGCCATGGTTGGCGTGACCAGCGAACCCGGCGCGACGGCCTACAATGTGTTCAAGGGCGCAGAGTACGTTTCCGGCGGCAAGACAGGCACGGCCCAGGTGGTGGGATTGAAGAAGAACGAGAAATACAATCGCAACGGCGCCGAACGCTTCCGTGACAACGCGCTCTATACCGCTTTCGCGCCGGCCGACCATCCGCGTATTGCCATCGCCGTGGTCGTGGAAAACGGCAACTTCGGCGCCGAGTCGGCGGCACCGATCGCGCGCATGGCGCTTGATTATTTCCTGCTCGGCAAGCGGCCGGCCGGCAAGGAAGCCGCACCCGTACCCAAGGCGGACAATTCCGACGACGACACGCCGGCCGATCCGAACGGCGACCAGCCGGAAGACATGCCGCCCGGCCTGCCGGGGTCGCCCGATATGGACAAGCATCAATGAGCTTCTCCGGCAGAGGGCCGATCTGGCCCGTGATCAAACAGCACCTCGCCGTGTTCGACGTGCCGCTCGGCCTGATCATGGCGGCGCTGCTCTCGGTCGGCCTGGTGACGCTGTATTCCGCCGGTATCGACCTGCCCAACATCGTGAGCAATCAGGTGCGCAACATCGTTGTCGCCCTGGCCGTGATGTGGATCGTGGCCAATATCCCGCCGCAAACCTTGATGCGCTTTGCCGCGCCGGTGTATACGATAGGCATCCTGCTATTGCTGGCGGTGGCCGTGGTCGGTACGGTCAAACTGGGCGCACGCCGTTGGCTCAATCTCGGCGTAACCAATTTCCAGCCGTCGGAAATCATGAAGATCGCCATGCCGCTGATGCTGGCGTGGTTCTTCCAGAAGCATGAAGGTTTGATCCACTGGCGCGAGTTCGCCATCGCCGCCGTGCTGCTGCTCCTGCCCGTGGGCCTGATCGCCAAGCAGCCCGATCTCGGCACGGCCTTGCTTGTGTTGGCGGCGGGCTTCTACATCATCTTCCTGGCCGGGCTATCGTGGCGCGTGCTGCTCGGTATCGCCGTGGCCGGCGGCGCCAGCCTGCCCGTCGCCTGGCGCTTCCTGCACGACTACCAGCGCGAACGCATCATGACGCTGATCGATCCCTCGTCGGACCCGCTGGGCAAGGGCTTCCACATCATCCAGTCCACCATCGCGGTCGGTTCGGGCGGCATCACCGGCAAGGGCTGGCTGCAGGGCACGCAGGCCCACCTCGAATTCATCCCCGAACGCACCACCGACTTCATTTTCGCGGTCTATTCGGAAGAGTTCGGACTGATCGGCAACATCGTGCTGATGGTTTTATATTTGCTCTTGATCGGGCGCGGCCTGATCATTGCCGCCAATGCGCCGACCTTTTTCACGCGTCTTCTGGCCGGCGCCATCACCTTGATCTTCTTCACCTATGCCTTCGTCAACATGGGCATGGTCAGCGGCATCCTGCCCGTGGTCGGCGTGCCCCTGCCCTTCATGAGCTATGGCGGCACCTCGCTCTTGACGCTGGGCCTGGGCGCGGGCATTCTCATGAGCATTCAAAGGAACCGCAAACTGGTGCAGAGCTGAGATGACGACCCGGCATCGCTACGCAAAGCTGTTTCGCCTGGCGGCAACGGTTGTCTTGCCGGCGCTGCTGGCCGCCTGCGGCAGCGCGCCGCGTGCACCCGTGTCTTCCTCCCCACCCGCCGCCACGCCAGCCGCCCCGGCTGCTGCGCCCAACGGTGCCGCCAGGCTGCCGGTTTTGCCTGCAGCGGGTTCCGGGCATGGCGGCTATTATCAGGACGACGGCCCGGGCGATCATCCGCCCGATGGCTTGCTCGAATTGCCTGATGCCATTCCCAAAGTCGAGCCCTATTCATCTACCGGCAACAAGCCTTACGTCGTATTCGGCAAAACCTATGTGCCGATGACGGACGAGCGCCCGTTCAAGCAGCGCGGCGTCGGTAGCTGGTACGGCAAGAAATTCCACGGCCAAAAGACCTCGTCGGGTGAGTTGTACGACATGTACAAGCTGACTGCGGCCCACCCTACGCTGCCGATTCCCTCTTATGCGCGCGTGACCAATCTCGCCAATGGCGCGCAGGTGATCGTCAGGATCAACGATCGCGGCCCGTTCCACACGGACCGCATCATCGACCTGTCCTATACCGCCGCCCTGAAGCTCGGTTATCTCGGTCGTGGCAGCAGCCAGCTCGAAGTGGAGCGCCTGCTGCCCGATGATATCGCGCGCATCAATGCGGCAAGGCTGAGCGGCGCTGTGGCGCAAACGACCGCGCCGTCCCCGCCGCCACCTATACAGGTGAGCGCTCCAGCTGCGCCTGCGGTTATCCCCGTTGACGACAAGGAAATGACTCCTGCTACCGTCGAAGCTACACAACCCGTGCCAGCCACGTTGGCATCTTCGACGCCGGTGCCCACGGCCAGCATGGATGTCGCCGACCCCGCTGCCGGCTTTTATCTGCAATTCGGCGCCTTTGCCGAACAGGGTAACGCCGACGCCGAACGTGCGCGATTGCAACAGAATTGGGATAGCGCCCTGCCGCCTTTGGAAGTCTATTTCGTCGGCCTGTTCTATCGCCTCCACAGCGGGCCGTTCGCCACCCGCGAGGATGCGCAGGCAGCGGCGCAGAAGCTGCTGAGTATCGGCAACGTCAAGGCGCTGGTGGTGGAGCACTAAAGCTGATTGGACAATTGCAGCGCGCGGTCGTATAGCGCGTTCTTCTTCTGCCCGGTGATCCGCGCCGCCAATGTCGCTGCCTGCTTGACCGGGCACGATTCGAGCAGGATGGCCAGCACGCGATCGGCCTCGGCCTGGTCGGTATCCTGGTCTTCGGAAGCGCCCTCGATCAGGACGACGTATTCCCCCTTGTGCCGGTGCGCGTCCGCTGCCAGCCAGGCTTCGGCCTCGGCCAGCGTGCAGCGGTGGATTTCCTCGAACAGCTTGCTGATCTCGCGCGCAAACACGATCTGGCGCGATGCCTCGAAGCCGGCGACCAGGCTTGCCACCGCCTCCTCGATACGATGCGGCGCTTCGTAAAACACCAGTGTCGCCGGGACGGCGCGCAATTGCGCCAGCGCGGCCTCGCGCTGCTTTGGCTTGGTCGGCAGGAAGCCGTAAAAATGGAAGCGCTCATGCAGCAAACCCGAGGCCGACAATGCGGTGACGGCAGCCGACGCGCCCGGCAATGCCGTCACACGCAGGCCCGCCGCGCGCACCGCATCGACAATCCGTGCGCCGGGGTCCGAAATACCCGGTGTGCCGGCGTCCGACACCAGTGCGATGCGTTCCCCGGCCTGCAGCCGCACGACCAGTTTTTCCGCCGCTTCGCGCTCGTTGTGCTGATGCGCGGCGATCAAGGGTTTGGACAAGCCGTAGCGCGCCAGAAGTTGCGCGGTATTGCGCGTATCTTCGCAAGCCACGGCATCGGCTTGCGCCAGCACATGCAGCGCGCGCAGCGTAATGTCGCCGATGTTTCCTATTGGCGTGGCGACCACATATAATGTCGAAGCCGGATAAAGTTGTTGCGCCACTTCCTGCATCAAGGGAAGGATGGTGGACGTAAGCGGTGTGGATTCAGTCATGGGAGGGGGCGCGCGTGCGTGCAAACAAGTGGATGGCGGGGGTCGTGCTCTGCGGATTGTGCCTGTGCCTGCCGCCAATGACAACTGCCCAGACTGCGGGCAGCGAGCCGCCCGGCATCGAACTGCCTGCACCGGCACCGCAAAAAGCCACGCTGCCCGCTCCGCAAACCCAAGCTGCGCCCCAAGGCGGCGCCAAGCCGGTACGGCTTACCCTGCTGCTGCCGCTCGGCTCCGAGAGCCTCGGGCCGGCAGCCAACGCCGTGCGCGCCGGTTTTCTTGCCGCTTACGACATGGAAAAGGACGGCCTGGCGCTCAAGGTCGTCAGCACGACCGACATTGCCGAAGAAATCGTCTCAAGCTATACCAATGCGCTGCCCGACAGCGACATCGTCATCGGTCCCCTGACGCGCAGCGCCGCGACGGCGATTGCCGATTCCGGCGCGGTACGCCTGCCCACGATCGCCTTGACCCAATCCGACGCCGATAGTACCGGCGCCGCAGCTTTGCCGGTGTCCATGCTGGCCATGGGCCTGTCGGTCGAGGACGAAGCGCGCGAGGCCGCCGGCTGGATTGCCGGCAACAAGATCAAGAAAGTCTATGCCCTGGGCACCGGCGCCGCCTGGCAGCGCCGCGCGGCCAAGGCTTTTGCCGCCAGGGCACGCAGCTTGAATCTCGATGTCGAGATGGTCGAGCTCGGCAGTTCTTACGGTTTCCTGTCGGCACTCGATCTTGAGCGCATCAAGAAGGAGGTGCAGGCCGAAAAAAGCCTGTCCGCCTACGCCGTCTTTGCCGCGCTCGATGCGCAGCAGGCCAAGCAGTTGCGCGAGGTGATCGGCATCGAGCCGACCATCTACGGCACCGGGCAAATGAACCCCATCCCCTTGCCGGACCGTATCACGGCCGAGCATTTTCCCGAATTGAACGGCGTGCGCCTGCTCGACATCCCCTGGCAGCTCCAGCCCGACCATGCCGCCGTGATGATCTATCCGCGCGCCGTGGTCGATGCCAACCAGAAGCGCAGCGCCGACATGGAACGGCTCTATGCACTGGGCATCGACGCCTTCCGCGTCGCGCTGCAGATCGCACAGCAGCACAAGCAATTTGAAGTCGACGGCGTGACCGGCAGGCTGAAGGTGACGATGGACAAGAACGGTGCGCATTTCGAACGCATCGAGCCTTTCGCGATCTATCGCGAGGGCTTGCCCGCCTTTCTCTCCGACGGACATTGACGTGGGGCTGTTCGGCGAATTGAAAGCAGGCCTGAAGGATGGCCTGAAAAGCAACCTCAAGCAGCGCACTGACAAACAGTTGACCGGCGACTCGGGCGAACAGCAAGCCCTGCGATACCTGGAGCGCCAGGGCATGACAGCCGTCGAACGCAATTTCCGCTGCAAGGGCGGCGAAATCGACTTGATCATGCAAGACAAAAGCGCCCTCGTGTTCGTCGAGGTCAGGAAGCGTGCTCCGGGCGCAGCGCAATTCGGCGGCGCCGCGGCCAGCGTCACGCCGGCCAAGCAAAGACGGCTGATCGTAGCGGCCCAAACATACCTGAAACGCTATACGCACCCGCCCGCCTGCCGTTTCGACGTGGTCGCCATCGACGGCGCCGAGTTAAGCTGGCTGAAGAACGCCATTGAGGCTTAGCCCTCCATGCCTGGTTTATAATCCGACTCATGAATAATCAACGCATCGTCGAACACTTCCGCGAAAGTGCCGAACTCAAGATCCAGGCTGTCTCCACCCTGGCCCCGCCTATCGCCGAGGCCATTGAACTAATGTTCACCGCGCTGTCTAACGGCAACAAGATTCTCGCTTGCGGGAACGGCGGTTCGGCTGCCGATTGCCAGCATTTCGCTGCCGAACTGGTTGGCCGTTTCGAACGCGAACGCCTGCCGCTGCCGGCCCTGGCGCTGACGACCGATACCTCGATCATCACGGCCGTTGGCAACGACTACAGCTTCAACGATATTTTCACGAAGCAGGTACAGGCTTTCGGCCAGTCGGGCGACATCCTCCTGGCGCTGTCGACCTCGGGCAATTCGGCCAACGTGCTCGGCGCGGTTGACGCGGCACTTGAGCGCGACATGCGCGTCGTGGCGCTGACCGGCAAGGGCGGCGGCGCCATGGCCAAGCGGCTGACCGATGCGGACGTGCATATCTGCGTGCCGCACGAGCGCACCGCGCGTATCCAGGAAGTGCACTTGCTGGTGATTCATTGCCTGTGCGACGGCATCGATGTCGCGTTATTTGGAGGGGATGCGAATGACTAAACTGGGCCTGTTGACCCGTGTCGCTCTGGCGGCCTTGCTCGTTGCCAGCCTGCAGGGGTGCTTCGCAGTCATCGTCGGCGGTGCAGCCGTGGGTGCGTTTGCCGCGACCGACCGCCGCTCGCTGGGCGCCCAGACCGAAGACAAGGAAATTGCGGCCAAGGCCAACGCGCGCCTGTCCAAGGCCATCGGCGATGCCGGCCACGTCGACGTGACGTCTTATAACCGCAAGGTGCTCTTGACCGGCGAAGTGCATGACGAGCAGACCAAGCAATTGGCGGAACAGGAAGTGCGCCAGGTCGGCGGCGTAGAGAACGTGATGAACGAACTCGAAGTCACGTTCCTGTCAAGCATCAGCTCGCGCTCGAACGATGCCTACATCACCACCAAGGTCCGTGCCGAACTGGTCGGGGAGCGCAACCTGAACTCGAACGCCATCGAAATCAATACCGAGCGCGGCACGGTTTACCTGCTTGGGATCGTCACGGAAACCGAAGGTCAGATCGCGGCGATACGCGCCTCCAACGTCGGCGGCGTGGTGCGCGTGGTCAAGATGTTCGAATACATCTCGGACGACCAGTTGAAGCAGATGAACGCCTTGCAGGGGCAGCGTAACTGACGGCCTTGTTTCTATCTCGTCAGTTGGGTTGAACGTAGTGAGGCATGGCGATGCCCGGCCCAACATCGGACGCGAGCGCCTCATGAGGACTGATTTAAGCCGGTTGCGTTTGGCTTCGCTTTGCTCAGCACCAACCTACAAAAAACGCCGGGCATGACCGGCGTTTTTTATTGCCCTACCGCTGTCCCATCGGCGTATCGCCGAACAAGGCCTTCTGCTCGCGCGGCTGCGAACGCCAGTATTGCGGCGGCACCTTGACTTGGGCGCCGAGCTTGGCGGCGGCATGCCAGGGCCAGTGCGGGTCGTACAGCATGCCGCGCGCCAGCGCCACCATGTCGGCTTGTCCGGCCTGCAGAATCGATTCCGCCTGTTCCGCCTCGGTGATCAGGCCCACCGCAATCACGGGAATGTCGACCGCTTTGCCGATACGCTCGGCAAACGGCACCTGGTAGCCCGGCTCCAGCTTGATCTTTTGCTGCGGCGAAACGCCGCCTGACGACACATGGATGAAGGCGCAGCCGCGTTTTTCCAACTCCCTGGCATAAACGGCGCTCTGCTCCACATCCCAGCCGCCCTCGACCCAGTCGGACGCCGACAAGCGCACGCCGACGGGCTTGTTTGCCGGGAAGGCTGCGCGTATCGCCTCGAACACCTCGAGCGGAAAACGCAGGCGGTTTTCCAGCGAACCGCCATAGGCGTCGTCGCGTTGGTTGGCAATGGGCGAGAGGAATTCGTGCAATAGATAGCCATGCGCCGAATGCACTTCGATCGCATCGATGCCGATGCGATGCGCACGCAGCGCTGCATCGGCAAACGCCTTGCGCACGCGCGCGAGGCCGGCAGCATCGAGCGCCTGCGGCGCTTCCTCGTGCGCGTTGTGCGGCACCGCCGACGGCGCCCAGGTGCGCCAACCGCCCTCTTCAACGGGAATCAATTGCCCGCCATCCCAAGGCACCTGACTCGATGCCTTGCGCCCGGCGTGTGCCAATTGGATCGCAATCGGCATGTCGGAATAGGCGCGCGTCTTTTTCAGCACCTCGCCCAAGGCGTGCTCGTTGGCGTCCGAATAGAGCCCCAAATCGCCCGGCGAGATGCGGCCATCGGCTTCGACCGCCGTGGCTTCGATGAATAGGATGCCGGCGCCCGAGAGCGCCAGGCTGCCCAGATGAATCTGGTGCCAGTCGCTGGCGCTGCCGTCCTTGGCCGAGTATTGGCACATCGGCGCGACGGCAATGCGATTGACCAGGTTGAGTTGACCCAGCGAGATCGGAGAAAACAGTTTGCTCATGGCGGATATCCGGAAAAAACAGGAATCCATCCTAGCAGTGATATAAAAATCTTGCTGGAAGGATAAAAGATGCGCAAAAATCACATACTGCTTCAGTTTGAATTGATGCCAATCACGTTGAAAACCCTGTGGAGGATTGCATGCCGACGATAATTCAAGACACCACGCCGGACGTGGCGATGATGCGGCCGTTTGTGCCCGCCAAAGACTTTGACACCAGCCTACGGTTTTACACCGAGCTTGGCTTCCGGCCGTTCATGCTGGGCGACAAGCTTGCCTCGCTGCATCTTGGCCAGTTCGCCTTCATTCTCCAGGACGCCTACGTGAAAGACTGGGCCGACAATTTCATGATGCACCTGCTCGTGCCGAAGCTCGACGCATGGTGGGAACGCATCCATGGCCTGAATCTTTGCGACCGTTATGACATCACGCCGCCTGCCGAACCGAAGCTCCAGTCTTGGGGACTGGTGGTCAGCTATGTCTGGGATCCCACCGGCGTGCTTTGGCATTTCGCGCAGGATGGCGATGAGGTTGTTGCATCAGCAAAAATCGAGGCCGCTTGACAAGTAGTTCTAATCCGAACTAAACTAGTTCCTGTTAGAACCAGTTGGTTTTTCTTTATCGTTGATCGGACCGTTCGTCCATGGCCGCAAAGCCGTTGTTTATGACCGTCGTACGTGAGTTGGTGCGCTGTTATCAAGCTTTCGAGATGTACTCGGCGGCCCATATCCGCGAGCTCGACCTCACGCCCTCGCAATTCGACATTATCGCCACGCTGGGCAACACCAAGGGCATGACGTCGAAGTGCCTGGGCGAAAGAACCCTGATCACCAAGGGCACCCTAACGGGCGTCGTCGACCGGCTGATTGCCAAGGATCTGGTGCGGCGCGTGCAGTGCGAATTCGACGGGCGCAGCCAGATCGTGCAATTGACGGCGGAAGGAGAAGCCATGTTCGACAAGATATTCCCGGCGCATATCGAGTACATGAAACGGGTATTTGCCGGCTTCAAGGAAGAAGACCTGGCGCAGGCCGAAGCGATCCTGATGCAATTGCATCGGGCTTTCGATACCTGTGAAAGACAGCCTTGAGACTGGGATGGTTTGCCGGCAATCCAGAGCTGCCGGCCGCAGATGGAAGCAAAGCAGTTAGATCGTCCCGCACGGGACATTACTTCAATAGGACATCAACATGAAAAAACTCGTCGCCCTCGCCCTGGCAGCATCGTTCTCCACCGCTGCCCTGGCTGCACCCGAAACCTTCAACATCGACCCGGCGCACACGCTGCCGCGCTTCGAATACAACCACATGGGCTTTTCGCAGCAATTGAGCCGTTTCGACAAACTCACCGGCACGATCACGCTGGACCGCGTGGCCAAGACCGGCTCGATCGACGTGACGATCGACGCCAAGTCGGTCAACACCGGCTCGTCGCAATTCAACGAACACATCCAGGGCAAGGATTTCCTCGATACCGCCGATTTCCCGACCATCAGCTACAAGTCGACCGCCGTGAAGTTCAACGGCGACGCCGTGGCCTCGGTCGAAGGCAACCTGACGATCAAGGGCGTGACCAAGCCGGTGACCCTGACGGTGCAATCGTTCAAGTGCATGCCGCACCCGATGCTGAAGAAGGAAGCCTGCGGCGCCACGGCCACGACCGTGATCAAGCGTTCGGACTTCGGTGCCGGCGCCTATGCGCCGCTGGTTGGCGATGAAGTGACGCTGACGCTGCCGATCGAAGCGATCAAGTCGTAATCGTCCCAGGATAAGCCCCTCTCCCACGGGTGGGAGAGGGGTTGGGGTGAGGGCGTGTGCGATTTGGCTGCATTTGAGAATGCATAAAGACTTGGCATGACTTTTCCTCGCCAAAACAGCAGGGCCAACACATAACCGCCCTCATCGGCCCGCCGCCGCCCCGGCTCCTCTCCCGCCCGCAGGCGAGGGGAGCTTTACAGCTTGAACGTCGGCAGCTTCTTCGCCACCGCCACATTCTTCAGCGTCACATACTGCGGCAAGCCATTGACGTACTTCGGATAGTCTTCGCCCTGGATCAGCGGCGTCAGGTAACGCTTGCACTTCTCGGTAATGCCGTAGCCATCCTTGCTGATGAACGACGCCGGCATGAATTTCTCCACGTTGGCCACGTCCTTCAAATCGGCCACGCCAATTTTGTATTTGTAGGGTGAATCGGAAATCCGATCGATGGTCGGCATGACGGCGTTCTTGCCCTTCAATGCCAACTGCACCGCCGCCTTGCCCAATTCGTATGCCTGCTTGACGTCGGTCTTCGATGCCACGTGGCGCGCCGCGCGCTGCAGATAATCGGCCACGGCCCAGTGGAATTTGTGGCCCAGCGCATCCTTGATCATGTTCGCCACCACGGGCGCGGCGCCGCCCAGTTGCGCGTGGCCGAAGGCGTCACGCGTACCTTGTTCTGCGAGGAATTTGCCGTCGGGATAATGGCAGCCTTCCGAGACCACCACGGTGCAATAGCCGAACTTCTTGACGTTGGCGTCGACCTTGGTGAGAAACTTCTTCTGGTCGAACGGCACTTCGGGGAACAGGATCACGACCGGGATATCGTGGTCGACCAAGAGGCCCCCGGCGGCGGCGATCCAGCCCGCATGGCGGCCCATGACTTCGATGACGAAAATCTTGGTCGAGGTCTTGGCCATCGACTTGACGTCGAACGAGGCTTCCAGCGTCGACACGGCGATGTACTTGGCCACAGAACCGAAACCGGGGCAGCAATCGGTGATCGGCAGATCGTTGTCCACCGTCTTGGGCACGTGGATCGCCTGCACCGGGTAGCCCAGGGTTTCAGACAATTGCGAGACCTTGAAGCAGGTGTCGGCCGAATCGCCGCCGCCGTTGTAGAAAAAGTAGCCGATGTTGTGTGCCTTGAACACCTCGATCAGGCGTTCGTATTCGCGCCGGTTGGCTTCCAGGCTCTTCAACTTATAGCGGCACGAACCGAAGGCGCCGGAAGGCGTGGAGCGCAGGCCGGCGATGGCGGCGACGCTCTCCTTGCTGGTGTCGATCAAATCTTCAGTCAAGGCGCCGATGATGCCGTTGCGCCCGGCATAGACCTTGCCTATCTTGTCCTTGTGGGCGCGTGCGGTTTCGATCACGCCGCAAGCAGAGGCATTGATGACGGCGGTGACGCCGCCCGATTGGGCGTAAAAGGCATTTTTCTTGGGCATCTTTGCTCCTTGCGTACGATAGGGGATGGTCGGGATGGCAATAGCCGCGATTGTCGCATGAGGCGCGCATTTGGCGACAAAAAGTGCGCAAAAAAGCCGCCTTGGCCGCGCAAATTCGGCATCGGGCCGGTTACCATAGCGCAACTGAAATATCACGCAACGAAGGGACACGAATCATGAAGCGCTCCAGCGCCGCAAGCTGCTTGATTGCCGCGCTACCATTGCTGTTCGCGGCCCATGCCATGGCCACGCCGCATCTGCGCTGCGAAGTCGTCTATGCCGGCAGCAGCCATATCGTCGAAGCCGCGCCCGGCACCGATCCCTACACCACGAAGTCGGTCGATATCGATGGCCGCTTCAGCTTCAAGGCCATCATGCTGGGCGCGGGCACGCGTCTCGATGCGATCAAGCTGTACGCCTATTACCAGACACGGCGCCAGCCCATCCTGATCCAGGAAGCGAAATACCTGCCGCCGTTCACCTATTCCGACGTGCCCGATTCCCTGACCGGGCACCAATACTTGTATGCAGGTCCGCTTGAACGTGAGCTGCAATACGGCTGCACGCTGACCGAGGTGAAGCCATGAAGCGCTTTTTGATTGCCTTGACCTGCTCCTTGACCTGCCTCCTGCCGTTCACCGTACATGCGGAACAGGTCAGCCTGGTATTCGCCGGCGACATCGTGCTGGTCGGCCAGCCGGGCAAGCTGATTGCCGAGGGACACGACCCCTTCGAGGGTATTGCCGCCCTCCTGGGCGACGCCGACATCCGCGTCGGCAATCTCGAATGCGTGGTCGCCACCACGGGCGAGCCGGAAGACAAGATCTTCACCTTCCGCGCCGACCCGCATACGCTGGCCGTGTTAAAGCGCCATTTCGACGCGGTATCGGTCGCCAACAACCATTCCGGCGACTACGGCCGCACGGCCTTCGCCGAAATGCTCGATCTGCTCGACCATGCCGGCGTCAAACATTTCGGCGGCGGGCATGATCTGGCCGAAGCGCACAAGCCTCTGATCGTCGAGCGCAAGGGCTTGCGCATTGCGTTATTGGGTTACAACGAATTCATGCCGCGCAGCTTCGAAGCCGATGCCGATGCGCCCGGCACGGCCTGGAGCGAAGACGAACAGGTGAAGGACGACATCCGGCGCGCGCGCAGCGACTATCACGCCGACCTCGTGATCCCCATCATGCATTGGGGCTGGGAGAATGAACGTGCAGCGAACGCTCGACAGAGGCAATTGGCGCATCTGATGGTCGAAGCCGGGGCCGACGCCGTGATCGGCGGCCATCCGCACGTCACGCAAGACGTCGAGTATTACCACGGCAAGCCCATCGTCTATAGCGTCGGCAATTTCCTCATCGATGCGCTCGACAATGACGCGCAGACGCACGGCTGGATCGTCAGGATGGAACTCGACAAGGATGGCGTGAAGGCCTGGCGTACCTATGCGGTTCATCTCGATGCGGCCGGCGTGCCGCACCTCATGGCGCAGGAAAAAACGCCCTGTGGCAACACCAGCGGCGGTAGCAACTTGAGCGCATGCAGCGCCCAATAAGCCGCTTAGTGGATCGCTCAGTGTATGGGCGTCGCCGCACCGCCGGCGCGGCCTGAGGGCAGCGTAGCCAGCAGCACGCCGACCAGCGCAATGCCCAGCGCCAGCAGGCGCACGCCGCTCAATTGCTCGTGCAGCACCAGCACCGCCACCACCGTGGCGGAAACCGGCAGCATCACCGTAAACACACCGGCCAGGTTGGCCGGAATCAGTTTCAGGCCCGTCATCCATAACCACACGGTCCACACGCTCGCGGCCAGCGAATAGAACAGCAACAGCAGCCAGGAGCCGTTGCCGACGGCGCCGAAATCGTAATGCAACGCCGTGTACAAACCCATCGGCGTCATCAGGACGAAGCCCCACAGATTGATCAGCGAGGTGATGCGGCGCGGGTTCAATGCACCCGTGAGCTTTTTGCCGATCACGGCATACGAGGCTTCGCACACCACCGAGCAAAACACCAGGAAGTTGCCCAACAACGGATGCTCGCCTTCGCTCGCGCGTGCCGCGCTGCTCTCCTGCGCATGCGACCAGGCCAGAAGCGCAATGCCGAACACGGCGCAGCCAATCGCCAGCCACACGCGCGGCGCGATTTTCTCGCGCAGGAATACCCAGCTCAGCAAAGCAACCACGGCGGGGATCGCTGCCATGATCACGCCGGCCGATACCGCACTGGTCATGCTGACGCCGAACAGCATGCACAGCGAAAACATGAAATTCCCGAGGAAGGATTCGAGGAACACCAAACCGCGCGTCTGGCGCGTCATCGGCAATTCACCTGCAGGCTTCTTGAGCCAGTGCAGCATCGCCAGGCCGCCGATGCCGAAACGCATCCAGGCCAGCAGGAATACCGGAAACACCAGGGTCAGCGGTTTCGACAGGGCGACGTAACTGCCGACGAGCGACATGGACAGGGCGAGGCAGGCGAAGGCGAGCGGGCGGTTCATTGTCGGCGAGGTGGGCAAAGGCCCAAGTATATGACAGCGGCGCCACGTAGGTGTTTTTACCTATTCGCTTCGGTATATCTCTGGATTGCCCGGCAACAGGTGATGGCTGAAGATGCATCAAAGTCGGGCAAGCCGCATGGCATCGAAGGCCAGCCCAAACAAATCCAACATAATGAGACTGGAAAAGGGGAATTACTCATGAAGGTGCAACCCACACGCATCGCGCTGGCAGTAGCGATGGTTCTCTACGGCTCGGCCTCGGCAATTCACGCCCAGGCGCAGCAAAGCGGCGCCAAGCCGGCCGACGCGACGCCCGGCAACGCGGCAAAAACCCAGGCCGCAGGCGACGGCCAGGTAGAGCAAGTGACCGTCACCGGCATCCGCGCCTCGCGCCAGCAATCGCTGAACAAGAAACGCGAGGCCGATTCGGTGATGGATGTGGTGTCAGCCGAAGACATCGGCAAGCTGCCCGACAAGAACGTGGCCGATGCAGTGCAGCGCGTGCCCGGCGTCAACATCAGCTCGGGCTCGGGCGGCGAAGGCGGCTTCTCGGAAAACGACCGCGTCAGCATCCGCGGCACCAACCCCAGCCTGACCCAGACCACGGTCAACGGCCACTCGATTGCAACCGGCGACTGGTACATCGGCGACCAGCAGAACACCGTCGGGCGCAGCGTCAGCTTCACCCTGCTGCCGTCCGAAATCGTCGGCGCGGTCGAGGTGCAAAAGAGCTCGCAGGCCGACTATATCGAAGGCGGCACGGTGGGCAACGTCAACATCGTCACGCGCGCGCCGCTCGACTTCAAGAAGCAATTGACCGTCGAAGCCACGATCCAGGGCATGTATGCCGACCTGCCGGGCACCACCGACCCGCAAGCCAACGTGCTGGTCAACTGGAAGAACGACGAAAAGACCGCCGGCTTCCTGTTCCAGGCTTTTTCCGAATCGCGTCACGAGCGGCGCGACGGCCAGGAACTGTTCCTGCTCGGCGAAGGCACGATCGACCCGGCGGCGGCAATCGCCGCCGGCCACCCCGACCTGGCCGGCGTGGTCTACCCGACCCAGATCGGCTCGGCGGCGTTCACCCAGACCAGCAAGCGCGAAGGCGGCCTGTTCGACGCGCAATTCAAGCCCACGCGCGACCTGTCGCTCGACTTCAACGGCTTTTATTCGCACTTCAACGCGACCAATTTCGACACCAACTTCATGGCCAGCCCGGCCAACCTGATCCCGCAAGGCGTGTTCCCCACGACTTACACCGTCAAGAACAACACGCTGGTAGCGGCCACTTTCCCCAATACGGTGTACAACGCCAGCGATCCCAATCCCGGCGCCGACGAAGCCTTCCCCGGCGTGCGCGACTCGATCTACCGGCCCAACGCCTCGTCGTCGGCGGCCTATCTCGACTTCGACACCAAGTGGCGCGCCAACGATTCGTGGACCGTCACGAGCAAGGTCGGCTATACGCGCGGCACGGGCGATACGCCGCACGACTATGGCTACGAGGCCTACCTGATCAATTCGCCGCTGGTGTACCAGATGAACGGCACGGGCGGCCCGGCCAACGTGTCCTTCCCCGGCGTGAACACCAGCAATTTCAACAATCCGGCCAACGTCACCAATGGCGGTAGCTGGTCGCAATCGGTCGCCGTGACCGATACGGAAGCGTACGGCCAACTCGATGCGCTATGGTCGATCAGTGACGGCATCTTCGAAAGCGCCAAGTTCGGCGTGCGTTACGCCGAACACCGCCGCACGGCCTACAACGTCAACTACGGCTGCTCGACCGACCCGAATGACCCCTGCTACACCAATCCGGGCCAGACGCTGCCGGCACCGGCCTGGAGCGGCACGGTATCGCCTTCCAACTTCGGCGCCGGCATCGGCGCAGGCACTGGTTTCCTGTCGCACTTCTGGGTCATGAACCCGGCTTCCATCGCGGCCTGGGAACAGCAATACAACAACGTCAACCTGGGACCGAATTACCAATCCAATTTCACGGTGCAGGAAAAGGATTCCGCCGCCTATGGCATGGTCAACCTGGCAGGCGACGCCTGGCGCGGCAACGTCGGCCTGCGCCTGGTCAACACCAACCAGTTCAGCAGCTCGTTCAATATGGACGACAACGGCAATTTCTATCCGGTGTCGGTCACGCACGACTACTTCAACGCGCTGCCTTCGGCCAACATCAAGTTCGACCTGACCAAAGACCTGGTGGCGCGCCTGGCCGCGTCCGAAACCATGTCGCGCGCCGACTATTCGGCCCTGTCGCCGGCGGTGCAGCTGAACAATCTCGACCTGACCGGCTCGGGCGGCAATTCCGACCTGAAGCCGATCCGCTCGATCAACTACGATGCCACGCTGGAATGGTATTTCGCGCCGCAATCGATTCTCTCGGCCGGCGTGTTCTACATGAACATGCCGTCCTATGTGACCTTCGGCTACAACACGCGCACCCTGCTCAACACCACGACCGACGAGCCGGCCAACTTCATCGTCACGTCGCCCTACAACATCGCGGCCAGCAACAAGGGGCTCGAGCTGGCTTGGCAGCAATCGTTTTCCAACGGCTTCGGCGGCTTGCTCAACTACACCTATGCCGATGGACATGACGCCAGTGGCGCCGCGCTGGTCGGCTCGTCCAAGAACACGGCCAACGTCGAGGCCTATTACGAGAACAATGCATTTTCCGCACGCGTGGCCTACACCTATCGCTCGTCCTTCCTGGTCGGCCTGGCCAACGTGACGCAGCAATACGCGGCCGGCATCGGCACCGTGGCGGCGTCGCTGAACTACAAGATCAACGACAACTTCACGATCACGTTCGACGGCCTGAACCTGAACAACCCCATCATCAAGTATTACTCAAACGCCGAGCAGCCGCAGGCATTCTATTCAAACGGCCGACAATACTTCCTTGGGGTGCGGATCGCCATGTAGCAATCGTCTCTTCGAAGCCGGTGGTGTTGCCGTGCTTTTTTGCCAGCGGCGGCCGTGTTTCAACGGTCCGCCGTTTTTTTCTTTTACCATCTGATCTGTGACTTGCCTGATCGACTTAGATTGCAGAATAACGTGAACCAGATCATCGCCCTGGACATCGGCGGCACCAAGAGCCGCATCGCCCTGATCGAAGACGGCCGCATCGCCTGGCGCGACGAGCGTGAGACGTCGCGCGCCGGGGGCCCTGCCGCCATGCTGGAGCAGATGGTAGCGTTGCACCGCCCCTTACGCGAGCTCAATGCGCCGATCGGCGTGGCGATTACCGGGCAGATCGTCGATGGCTGCGTCACGGCGCACAATAGCGCGATGCTGCCCGGCTGGCGCAACTATCCGCTGCGGCAGCAACTGGCCGAAGCGCTGGGCCGGCCGGTAGCCGTGGTCAACGATGCGCGCGCCGCGGCCTGGGGAGAATATCTTCATGGCGCCGGACGCGGGCTGTCGGAATTCCTGTTCCTGACCGTGTCGACCGGCGTAGGCGCCGGCCTGATCCTGAACCGCCGCCTGCACCTGGCAAAAAACGGCTTCGATGCCGAGATCGGCGAGATGAGCATGCCCGACGGCGCCAGCCTGGAAGACCATGCCTCGGGCACCGCGCTGGCACGCCACGCGGCCCGGCTCGGCTATGCCGACGCCCGCGCCTTGTGCGATGCAGCCGATTGCGGCGACGCACGGGCCGAAGACGTTTATCTGCACGGCATACGCGAAATCGCGCGCAAGCTGGCCGATCTGGCGGTGATGCTGGGCATCGAGCGTGTGGCGCTGGGCGGCGGCGTCGGATTGCGACCGGGCTACCTGGAACGCCTGCAACGCGAGATGGAGCGTTTTCGCCCGATCCAGCGCTATCAGCTGGTGCGCGCCGAACTCGGCGCCGACGCCGGCCTGCATGGCGCAGCTGCGCTGGCGGCGCTGGTCGTAGCAGAGTCTTGATCCGGCAGCAGGGGGCAAGATGACGGCACTGTCTGTTTCCGGCGACCGTCTGCGGGATAGTTCGGGTTCGGCACAAAAAGGACCCTATACTAAAGGCTGTTTGGAGACACAATCGGGAGTCGAGGCCTTGCCTGCCGCTCAACAATTGATCCACAGCCGCTGGCCCTGGTTGGCCGCATCGCTGCTCTTGACGATGGGCCTGTTCGTGTCGACCACGTTGGGCTGGCTCTGGTACACCGACCAACGCGCGCAGGCCGAGCGCCAGCTCTCGCTCGACCTGCTCTGGCTCGAGCAAAGCATCACCCAATCGATGGGCGACAACCAGCGCATGCTGGAAAACTGGACCCACGATCTGCAAAATCCCGCGCCCAATGCGGTGGCCGATTTCCTCTCGCTGTCCGACGGCATGATGAAGGGTAATCCCGCCTTGATCTCGGTCGATTTCCTCGACCGCCACGGCAAACGCGTGGCCGGCCTGCCGGCGTACACCGAGCGGCCCGCGCGCCTGCCGCCCGTCACCGATCCCTTGATCGCCGAAGCGATCCAGCACAGCCTGACGCAAAAGCACCCGGTCTACAGCCGTGTGATCGAGCAATACGCGCCGCTCTGGGTGCTGGTGGTGCCGGTGTCGGACGAAGGACAGAACGAAGGCGTGGTACTCGCCACCTACGACCTCGACCAGGTGCTGGCGCGCGAAGTGCCCTGGTGGTTCGTGCAGCGCTACGACTTGAGCCTGGTCGACCGCGACGACAAGCGCCTCTCGCCGCGCGACGCCGACGTGCCTGTGCCGGAGCAGGCCGGCGACGTGCACAAGCTCGACTTCGGCCCCGAAGGCAGCGGCCTCTCCCTGCGCGCCAGTCCGCATGGGCGCCACGGCACCGAAACGCCGCTGATCCTGCTGTCGGTCGCAGTCGTCCTGTTCGGCCTCATGATCGTCTGGCTGCTGCGCTTGCTGCAACGCTGGCTGCGCGAGCGCCAGGCCGCGCAGCAGGCCTTGTCGCGCGAGTTGCGCTTTCGCGAAGCGATGGAGCATTCGCTCGTCACCGGCCTGATGGCGTTCGACATGAGCGGCCGCATCATCTATGCCAATCCCGCGCTATGCGGCATGCTCGGCTGTTCCGCCGAGTCGCTGGTCGGCACCAGTGCGCCCTTCCCGTTCTGGCCGACAGCAAGCCAGGACGATTGCCGCGTTGCGCACGACGCCATGCTGCGCGGCGACAACCCCACCACCGGGCGGCGCATCGACCTGGTCGGTGCCGACGGCAACACGCTCGCGGTGCGCCTGTTCGCCTCGCCGCTGGTTGACGGCAACAGCAGCCCTTCGGGCTGGATGGCTTCGCTCTACGACACTACGGAGCTGCAAAAGGAGCGCGAGGCCCTGGCCGTCTCGCGCGAACAGCTCTATGCGGTCTTGAGCGGCCTGGAGGCGGCAGTCTCGGTCAGCGCCCAGGATGACGGACGGCTCTTGTTCCGCAACCGCCACCATGCCCAACTGTTCCCGCTCGACTCCGAAGGCGATTGCTGTCTCTTGTGCTGGCACGGCACCGCGCCGGTGACCGATCTGACCGAGCCGGAATACTGCGACGCGGCCAGCGGGCGCTGGTATCACCTCGAGCGGCGCACTATCCTGTGGGTCGACAGCTCGCGCGTCACGCTCGACATCGCAACAGACGTCACCGCCGAGCGCGCCGCCGCCTACAATGCACGCGAGCGCGACGAATTGCTGCAGCACACGGCGCGCCTGGCCAGCCTGGCCGAATTCGCCTCCGGCATCGCGCACGAATTGAACCAGCCGCTGGCGGCGATCGCCAATTATTCGGCAGCGGCCGACGTCTTCCTCGATTCAAGCAACCCGCAAGCCGGCCGCGCGCAGGAAGCGGTGCGCCGCATGGGCGAGGAATCGCGCCGCGCCGGCAACATCATCCACAGCCTGCGCAGCTTCATCCAGAAACGCGCGATCCGGCACGACACGCGCAAGCTGGCCGACCTGTTCGCCGAGCCGTTGTCCCTGCTCGCGCCTCTGGCGCGCCGCATCCAGGTGCAGATTGCGCTCGACCTTCCCGACGACGAGATTCGCGTCGAATGCGATGCGGTGATGATCGAGCAAGTCATCTTCAATCTGTTGCGCAATGCGCTCGAATCGGTGGCGGCACAGGGCATGCCGGCGCCGGACGCGGTCTCGATCAAGGTGGAACGCGAAGAAGCCGGCGTAACCGTCAGCGTGTATGACCGCGGTGCCGGCATCCGCGACCCGGAAAAACTGTTTCAGCCGTTTTACACCACCAAGAACGAAGGCATGGGGCTGGGCCTGGCGATCTGCCGCACCGTGATCGAAAGCCACGGCGGCCGGCTCTGGGCCGAAGCGCGCGCGGGCGGCGGCGCCTGTTTCCGCTTCCGCCTGCCGGCCCAACCGGCACCGCAAGACCATATCGACGAGCACGCATCCTTGATTGGGAATTGACCGCATGAGCGACACGAACTTCATCACCGGCACGCCGCATATCGCCATCATCGACGACGACCCCGGCGTGCGCGGCTCGTTGGGCATGCTGCTTGAGACGCGTAGTTGGCTGTTCACCGAATTCGAGCGTTCGGCCGACTTCCTCGAAGGCGCCGAGCCATCCGACTTCAACTGCATGGTGATCGATATCCGCATCCCCGACATGAGCGGGCTGGAACTGTTCGAGGAGTTGAATCGACGCGCGCGCGACAAGCATCGCTACCTGCCGCCCACCTTATTTCTGAGTGCGCACGGCGACATTCCCATGGTGGTGCGCGCCCTGAAGCAGGGCGCCGCCGATTTCCTGGAAAAGCCGGCCGATCATCGCACCTTGCTCGACGCCATCTCGCGCGCCCTCACCGCAGACCGCGCGGCACGCGCCGCACACGGCACCGAAGCCAAACTGCTGCAGGAGATCGCCGAATTGACCGCGCGCGAGCGCGAAGTGCTGACCGAGATCGTCGGCGGTTACCTGAGCAAGCAGATCGCCGACCATCTCGACATCAGCACCAAGACCGTGGAAGCGCATCGACTGCGCATCTGCCAGAAGTTCAACGTACGAACCAGCATGGAGCTGGCGGCCAAGCTGCGCGACGTGCCGCCCAGCCTGTGGCAAAAGAATTGATCGAGGTAGATACTGTTTATATCCCGTCATTCCCGCGCAGGCGGGAATCCAGGAGTAAACCCTATATTGGTAGCACTCCTGGGTCCCCGCTTTCGCGGAGACGACGGATTTATTTCGGCCTGGCGCAAATTCAACTTGCGCAGCGCCTGCGAAGAAAACAGCTTCTGGAACAGGCCTATTGCACCCCGTAGCGCGTGCGATACGCCGCCACCGCTTCCTTGTACTGGGCCAGACGCGCATCGGCCGCGCCGGACGAGAGGTAGCTGAACAAGTCGTTCAGGTTGCCGATCGAAATTACCGGCATGGCGTAAGCCTGGCTCACTTCCTGCACCGCCGAATGCGCCGATAACGCGCCATCCTTGCCCGAGCGCTCCATGCGGTCCAAGGCAATCAGCACCGCGCACGGCGTGGCGCCGGCAGCGCGTATCATCTCGACCGACTCGCGCACCGAGGTGCCGGCGGAAATCACGTCGTCGATGATGACGACCTTGCCCGTCAGCTTGGCGCCGACGATGGTGCCGCCCTCGCCGTGGTCCTTGGCTTCCTTGCGGTTGAAGGCGAACGGCACGTCGCGGCCTTTGCGCGCCAACGCCACTGCGGTAGCCGAGGCAAGCGTGATGCCCTTGTAGGCCGGGCCGAACAGCATGTCGAATTCCAGGCCCGAGTCGAGCAGGGTCTGGGCATAGAACTCGGCCAGGCGACCCAAGTTGGCGCCATTGTTGAACAGGCCTGCGTTGAAAAAATATGGCGACAACCGGCCTGCCTTGGTCACGAACTCGCCGAAACTCAATACACCGGCCGATACCGAAAATTCAATAAATTCCTGCCGCAGCTTGTCGGACATGGCTTCCCCTTGAAATCACATTAACAGACCGACATTTTACCGGATGAATCGGGTATGCTTGCCCAATCGAAAAATCGAGATATCGCCATGACCACCATCATTTCCGCCAACCTGAACGGCGTGCGCAGCGCAGCTAAAAAAGGCTTCTTCGAATGGATGCAAAAGCAAAAGGCCGACGTGGTCTGCGTCCAGGAATTGAAAGCCCATGCGGCGGACATGAGTGAAGACATGCTCGCCCCCGCCGGCTATCACGGGTACTTCCACCATGCCGAGAAAAAAGGCTATTCGGGCGCCGGCGTCTACAGCCGCAAGAAACCCGACAACGTCGTCATCGGCTTCGGCAGCAAGGAGTTCGATGCCGAAGGCCGCTACGTGCAATGCGATTTCGGCGAGCTCTCCGTCATCTCGGTCTACTGCCCCTCGGGTTCGTCTTCCGAAGAGCGCCAACTGGCCAAGTTCCGTTTCATGAAAGAGTTCTTTCCGCACCTTAAGGCACTGACCGACAGCGGCCGCGAAGTCGTGATCTGCGGCGACTGGAACATCGCACACAAGGAAATCGACCTGAAAAATTGGAAGAGCAACCAGAAAAATTCCGGCTTCCTGCCTGAAGAGCGCGCCTGGTTGAGCAGCGTGTTCGACGATTTGAAGCTGGTCGACGTGTTCCGCCTGGTCGACCAGCGCCCCGAGCAATACACCTGGTGGAGCAACCGCGGCGCGGCCTGGGACAAGAACGTCGGATGGCGCATCGACTATCACGTTGCCACGCCGGGCATCGCTGCCAAGGCCAGGAACGCGGCAATCTACAAGGACGAGCGCTTCTCCGACCACGCGCCGCTGACGATACATTACTCGGCATGAAGAGTAAAAGCGAGCAAGCGACATCGCTCTGGCGGCGCTGCTGGCCGCCCGCATTCCTGCTCGCCAGCGCCATATTCGTCGGTTGGCATTTCCGCGGCCAAAGCGCTGACGTATCGCATTTGGGGCCCCTGGATTGGCGCTACCTTGCCTTGGCCGCCTTGCTCCAGTTCAGCTATCTCGCCATCAATACGTTTTGCTGGCGTGCCACCATCGGCTGGTATGCCGGGATCGACATCGGCTGGCTGATGAGTTTCCGTCAATTGATGATGGCGGCCCTGGGAAAATACTTCCCCGGCAAGGTGTGGGGGATGATTGCCCGAGCCAACGCCCTATCCCAGGCCGGCGTCCCTCTGCGGCAAAGCGCCCTGGCAACGATCAACGAACAATTCCTGCTGCTTTACGCGTCGTTCCTGGTGTGCGCCGTGCTTTGGGCCTCGATCGAGCCGGCCGCGTATTCCTGCCTCCTGGCAGCGGCCGCGGTCTCCGGCCTGCTCGCTTTGCCAAAGTTGCAACAATGGGTGTTCGGCCTGCGGCTGACGCAGCGACTTTTCCCTGAAAACCTCGCCCGACGTGCCGACAACGTGCTGCCTTGGGGAAAAATCCTGCGCCTCGTCGTCGGCTACGCCGCTATCTGGGTAATCAGCGGGCTGACCGTCGCCGCGCTATACCATGCGATTTTTGCCGGCATACCGACATTTTCCTTGCTCGCACACTTGATCATCGCGAATACAATCGGCATCAGCATCGGCTTTTTCGCGGTATTCTCCCCTGGCGGGCTGGGCGTGCGCGAAGCCATCACCGGCGGCATGTTGTCCATGCAGCTCGGTGCCGGGCCCGCCGTGCTGCTTTGCCTCGTATTCAGACTATGGATTGTGGCGTTTGAACTGCTTGGCGGCCTCACGCTGCTGATGCGCGACGGGGAAACGACTCGACAATGACAAACGAAACGGAAGACCGTGCCTGGCTCGACTACCGGGAGAAAAGCGCCGCCATCTACGACGGCGACAATTACTCGGCGTCACTGCAGGGCATCGTGATGAACGCCAGCCACAGACTGACGGAAAAGCCGTTCGGCCCCAACGACAGTTTCGGCAAGGTTCTGGAAGTCGGAGCCGGCACCGGCAGGCATCTGGCCTTCGTGCGCCATCGCTTCGAAGAGTACATCGTCAGCGACATGAGCCCGCGCATGCTCGAGATCGCCAAAAATCAGATCGATGCAACCGGGCGGGGGCGTATACGCTTCGATCTGCAGCAGGGCGAATCGCTGGCTTTTGCCGATCAAAGCATCGACCGGCTCGTGGCCACCCATGTTCTCGAGCATATCTATCAGCCGCATCTGGCGATCAAGGAATGGCGCCGCGTCGTCCGCCATGGCGGCGTGCTGTCGATCCTGATCCCGACCGACCCCGGCCTCGCCTGGCGCCTCGGCAGACATCTCGGCCCGCGGCGGCAAGCCCGGGCAAAAGGGATTGCCTACGACTACGTCATGGCCAGGGAGCATGTCAATTCCTGCCACAATCTCGTCGCCATCCTGCGGCACTATTTTCCGGACGCCCGCGAAGCCTGGTGGCCTCTGCCCGTCGCTTCGATCGACCTGAACCTGTTTTTCGCCTTCCACGCAAGAATCGATCACCAAGACCCGCACCAGGCCGGCACCTGACCATGCCCACCCAATCGATCATGCACCCAACCAACATCGATGTCGTCATCCCGTGCTACCAGGTGCGTCAGCATGTCAACGCCGTGGTGCGGGAATGCCTGGCTCAAGCCTTCATACGCAACGTGATCGTGGTCGACGACGCCTGCCCGCAAGACAGCGCAGCCGCGGTCGAGAGCGAATTTTCCGCAGTCGATCGCGTGATCGTCATACGCCATGCGTCGAACCAGGGTGTCGGCGGCGCCATGGTCAGCGGCTATCGCCATGCGTTCGAACACGGCGCCGAGATCGCCGTGAAAGTCGACGGCGACGGCCAGATGCCGCCGGATCGCATTGCGCGTCTCGTCGCCCCCATCCTGCGCAAGCAAGCCGACTACACCAAGGGCAACCGCTTCTACAGCCCGCAACATCTGTCCGGCATGCCGGCCATGCGCCTGTTCGGTAATGCGATGCTGTCGCTAATCAACAAGTTCAGCTCCGGCTATTGGTCGATCATCGACCCGACCAACGGCTTCACCGCCTTGTCGCGCACGGCCTATCTGCAGCTCGATACCGGGAAGCTGGAGCGGCGCTATTTTTTCGAGAGCGACATGCTGTATCAGCTCGGCATCGTCAACGCCGTCGTCGAAGATGTACCCATGCCTGCGGTTTACAACGGCGAGCCCAGCAGCCTGAACATCTACCACGTTGCCGTCGAATTTCCGCCCAAATACCTCAAGCGTTTCGTCAAACGCATCGGGTTCCGTTATTTTCTGCGCGAATTCAACATTGCCTCGCTGGAAATCCTGCTTGGTGTGCCGGCCATGCTGGCGGGCCTCGTCTTCGGCATCTACCAGTGGACGATACACACGGAACGCGACGAACTGACTCCCGCAGGCACCACGATGATCGTCGGGCTGCTGATATTGATGGGCTTCCAGATGATCCTGTCGGCCATCAACTACGATGTGGTGCACGAGCCGGACCGGCCCCTGACCCAGCGGGATGATTCAACCCTGTGAAACCTGCCTCCCCATCCGGCATCAGCCATCCATCACCGATGAAAAACTCAAGTTCTCCGTTTGCCCGGGCATCCACATGGGTACTTGCCTTGATGCTGCTGGGATTGATCGTCATCTACGGCGCCTTCTGCTGGACCGACATCCTGACCGATCTCGGCGGCGACAGCGCCGGCTACCTGGTCAATTCGCGCCTGTACTCACCCTATCATGCCGCATCGCCGGCAACGCTGGCATTCAGAAGCGCCGTCATCACACCGCCGCTGTTTCCGATGATGCTGGCGCTGGTCGACGGCGGCTATCATTTTCTCGCGGCGCATTTGCTGGTCGCGGCGTTCGCCGTCGCTTCCTGCGCGGCGCTCCATTTCTGGCTCAAGCGTGAAGGCTTTCAATGGTGGATCGCAGCGGCGATAACGCTGCTCTTCGCACTGCTTCCGGCAACGATGCAGACGGCGCTCAACATCTGGACCGAATACCCCTACCTGTTCTTCAGCATGGCAGCGATCGCAATCCTGACGCAAGCGTCGAAAGAGTCGCGCCAGGCGATCTGGTACGGCGCGGCCGTCATGGTGGCATGCGCCACCATGATACGCGTCGCCGCGCTGCCGCTCCTCGCGGCCTTCCTGCTCTACCTTGTGTTGCAGCGCCCACGGAAATGGATCGTCGTCGCGCTGGTTGCCACGCTGCCCTTCGTCATCTGGGCCTTGTACAGCAGCATGAACGAACGCGGTGCCGGTGCCTATGTCAGCCACTTTGCCGATGTCTATGCCAGCGACCCTATCGGCAAACTGATCCGGCAATGCCGGGTGGAAAACGACGCCGTATTTCGCGAATGGAAGACCGGCTGGTTGCGATTCAGCTCTTCCGACGCGCTGCACAACATCGTGACCGGATTCTGGTACGTCTGCATTGCCGGCTGGCTGTATCGGCTGGTGCGCCTGAAGTTCGACGCGATCTATGGGCTGCTCTACGTCGTGCAATTGTTCCTGTGGCCGCATCCCGAGGAGGCCGGGCGCTATTCCTTCGTGCTCTACCCGCTCTTCATCGGCAGCGGCTTCCTGCTGGTGCAAGCGCTCCCCAAGCGCATCGCCGAGCCGGCCGGCCGCCCCTACCTGGCAGGCTGCGCGGTGGGCGTCATGGCGCTCACCGCGTTCCCCGCCATCGGCTATACCGCCGAGCTGTTCAACAGACCGCTCCCGCAAGGCATGGAAGCGGCACGCCACATAACCGATTGGTACACCACGAACCGCTATATTGCGCTTTCCAACGCCTATTTCTACAAGAGCCTGTTTCAAGACCTCGGCGAGCTGCAGCGCAAAGTCGCGCCGGACCAGTGCGTGTATGCGATCAAGCCGACAATCGTGACGCTGTTTGCCGACCGCATCGCCAAGGGGCCGCCGCCTGCTTCCTTCAATGACGAGCAATTCAATGCGGCCATCCCGGCATGCCGCTATGCCTACGTCATGGGGATCGAGAGCCCGAGTTATCCGGAGGCCTACTATCCGCAGCGGCGCCTGGGAGACAGGGCCAAGGTCATCAGCCAGCTCGACGACACATCCGGCGGCCCGATGGCGATCCTGCTTGAAATCGGGAAATAGCGCGGCCTACGAAGCGTTCGCGCCGAGGTCGCGGCCTTCGCCGCGCTTTTGCATACGCCACAGCAGCAGCACGAGCAAGATCGGCGGGACCGCCATCAGGCCGGTGGCGAGGAAGGCTTCGGCATAGGCGCCGAGCAGCCCATAGGCAGGCGTCAGCGTTTCGATCGCCATGCCGGAAAACCCCTTGAGGAATTTGCCCAGCAAGGCGTAAGTCGATGAGAGCATCGCATACTGCGTGGCGGTGTAGCCCAGGCTCGTCAGGCTCGACATGTAGGTGATCAGCGCCACGCCGGCATACGATTGCGCAAAGCTGTCCAGGGTCATCACGCCGACGAACAAGGCGGGGTCGGTATGCGCGCCGAGCAGCGCGAAGGCCGCCGTACCCAGGCCTTCAAGCACCAGCCCCACGATCAGCGTCGGCATCATGCCGAGCCGCACCGCCGAAAGACCGTACACGGCCACGCCGGCAAAGGTTGCGACCAGACCGAACGTGCCGCGCACGAAGGCGACCGTATCCTTGGTGAGCCCGAGATCGTGGTAATAAGGGTTGTACATCGGCCCCATGACGAAATCGGGAAGGCGGTACAACGCCACCATCAGCAGCATCAACAGCCCCACTGCCTTGTGCTTGGCGAAGAAATCGAGAAACGGACCGACGGTCGCATCGACGAGGCCTTGCAGCGTCCACAACGGCGGCCTGCTCTTCAAGGCGACGTCGGCGCGGACCGGCTCGAACGCAAAGAAAGTCGCCGCCACGCCGACGGCCATCAGCACCGCCATCGTGACATACGACAAGGGCCAGCCGATGCGCGAGGCCATCGCGATCACCAGCGCGTCAGTCACGATCATCGCGGTGCGGTAGCCCAACTGGGCGGCCGAGGTCATCAAACCGACCTCGTCCGGGCCGCTCGCGGCTTCGATGCGCCAGGCGTCGATGGCGATATCCTGCGTCGCGGAGGCAAACGCCGTCAGCAGCGCGAAGGCGCCGATCGCCACGAGGCTGCCCGTACCGGAGAGCGCCATGCCGAGGAGACCGATCGCCACCAGCAACTGGCACAGCAGCATCCAGCCGCGGCGACGGCCGAGGCGGCCGAACAATGGCAGGTCCAGCCGATCCACCAGCGGCGACCAATAGACTTTGAAGGCGTAGGCGAAGCCGACCCAGGAAATGAAACCGATGGCCACCAGGCTGATGTTCGCGTCGCGCAGCCAATAGCCGAAGGTATTGGCCGTGAGCAGGAAAGGCAGGCCCGACGAGAAACCGAGCGCCAGCATGACCGCGACCTTAGGCTGCCGCAATTCCTGCAGCACCTGGAGTACGGAACGTGTCATTTTTTCTTCAATCGAAACACCGCCAGACTACCGCGCCAATTCGGCAAAAAGTCGATCGGTTTACCCTCGGTCAGCGCCATGCATTCGAGCACGTTCAGCCCGACCTCGTTGGCCAGCGCCTCGAAATCCTTGATCGTCGCACAACGCAGGTTCGGCGTATCGTACCATTGATAGGGCAGCGATTTCGACACCGGCATGCGCCCGCGCAGGAGCGCCACGCGGTGCGGCCAGTAGGCAAAGTTGGGAAACGACACGATGGCTTCGCGCCCGACGCGCGCAATCTCGCGCAGCACTTCCTCGACGTGCTTCATCATCTGCAACGCCGAAAGACACAGCACCGTGTCGAACGCATTGTCGGTGAGCATCGCCAGGCCCGACTGCACGTCCTGCTGGATCACGGCCACGCCGCGCGCGACGCACTTGGGGATCTGGTCGTCGTCGATCTCGATGCCGTAGCCGCTGCAACGCTTGTCGCTTTGCAGGTAGTCGAGCATCACGCCGTCGCCGCAGCCGAGGTCGAGCACGTGCGAGGACGGTGCGATCCAGTGCGCGATGAAGGCCAGGTCGGGCCGCAGGGATTGGAGCTGTTCGAAATTCATGCGGCCGCCTTCTGATTCGTTTCTTGCCAGACCCTGTCGTAATACGCGCGCACCACGTTCATGTAGCGCGGATCGTCGAGCAGGAAAGCATCATGGCCGTGCGGCGCATCGATCTCGGCATACGACACCCGGCGCCGGTTCTTCAGCAAGGCCTGCACGATCTCGCGGCTGCGCTCCGGCGAGAAGCGCCAGTCGGTGGTGAACGACGCCAGCAGGAATTGCGCCTTCGTCCCGGCCAGGGCCTTGGCCAGATCGCCGCCGAATTCGCGCGCGGGGTCGAAATAGTCGAGCGCCTTGGTGATCAAAAGATAGGTGTTGGCATCGAAGTATTCCGAGAACTTGTCGCCCTGGTAGCGCAGGTAGGATTCGATCTCGAAATCGATGCCGAAGCCGAACTGGTATTTGCCATCGCGCAGTTCGCGGCCGAATTTCTCGGCCATGTCGTCGTCCGACAGGTAGGTGATGTGCCCCACCATGCGCGCCACGCGCAGGCCGCTTCGGGGCACCGTGCCGTGCGCATAGAAATCGCCGCCGTGATATTCCGGATCGGTCAGGATGGCCTGGCGCGCCACGTCGTTGAAGGCGATGTTCTGCGCCGAGAGCTTCGCGGTCGAGGCGACGACAATGCAATGGCGCAGCCGGTCGGGATAGCGCATGCTCCAGGCCAGCGCCTGCATGCCGCCCAGCGAGCCGCCCATCACGGCGGCGAATTGCGCAATGCCCAACTGGTCGGCCAGGCGCGCCTGTGCATCGACCCAATCCTCCACCGTCACCACGGGGAACGACGCGCCGTAAGGCTTGCCGGTGTCGGGATTGGTGTGCATCGGCCCGGTCGAGCCGAAGCACGAACCGAGGTTGTTGACGCCGACGACGAAAAAGCGATCGGTATCGAGCGGCTTGCCCGGGCCGACCATGTTGTCCCACCAGCCGGCGGTCTTCGGGTCGTTGTCGTCGTACAGGCCCGCCACATGGTGCGAGGCGTTCAGCGCATGGCACACCAGCACCGCGTTGGAGCGCTCGGCATTCAAGGTGCCGTAGATTTCATACGTCAGCGTGTAGTCGCGTATGCTGGTGCCGCTTTGCAGCGGCAAGGGCGCCGCAAAGTGCATCAACTGCGGGCTGACGATTCCAAGAGAAGACATAACTTTCCGATAACGATGGGCGCGCTTGCAGATCACGAAATGCAAAAAGCCCGAGGGCTACTCGGGCTAAATGACGGGGTTCGATGATGCCAAATCTTGCACGCCCGCTTTAGCCGTATTTATTCTGGAACCGTTCGGTTCCTTGCGCCCGCAAGCTGAAGCCCTGGGATGCCCGGGGCAGGTCAAATCGGCGCAGCAGCATTAGGATACGCGAACTCTGGTGATAACGTCAAATCGAGGTGCGCCTTACAGCTGCCGCAACTGCTCCATCTCGCGATCAATGGCGGCAGTCTCATAGGTCCGCAGAATCTTGACGGTCTTGGGCTTCAATTTATCCAGATCGCTATTGAGAATCTCCTGCTTCACCGCCAACAACTGCGTCGGATGCATGGAAAACTCGCGCAAGCCCATGCCGAGCAACAGGCGCGTCCACTTCGGGTCGCCCGCCATTTCGCCGCACACGGAAACCGGGATGCCGGCCTTGGCGCCGGTGGAAATCGTCAGGCCCAGCAGGTGCAGCACGGCGGGGTGCAGCGGGTTGTAGAGATGCGCCACTTCGTGGTCGACGCGGTCGATGGCCAGCGTGTATTGGATCAGGTCGTTGGTGCCGATCGAGAGGAAATCGAGCCGCTTGATGAAGAGCGGCAGCGTCAGGGCCGCGGCGGGGATTTCGATCATCGCGCCGACCGGGATCGCGGCGTCGAATTTCTGCCCTGCTTCGCGCAATTGCGCCTTGGCCTGGTCGATCAGCGACAGGCTCTGGTCGATTTCGAAGGCATGCGCCAGCATCGGGATCAGGAGCTTGACCGGGCCGTAGGCCGAAGCGCGCAGGATGGCGCGCAGCTGGGTCAGGAACAATTGCGGCTCGGCCAGGCAATAGCGGATCGCGCGCAAGCCCAGCGCCGGGTTCAGCGCGGTCTGCTCGGCGGCGTCTAACGGCTTGTCGGCGCCGATGTCCAGCGTGCGGATCGTCACCGGCCGGCCCTTCATCGCCAGCACGGCTCGCTTGTACGACTCGAATTGCTCTTCCTCGGTCGGCAGCTTGTTGGCGTGGCCCACGCGGCCCATGAAGAGGAATTCGGAACGGAACAGGCCGACGCCGACCGCGCCCGCTTCGAGCGCACCGGCGCAGTCTTCGGGGAATTCGATGTTGGCAAGCAGGCTGACTTCGGTGCCGTCTTTCGTGACGGCAGGCGTCTTCTTGAGCTTGCCGAGTTTTTTCTTGTCGCGCAGCTGCGCCGCCTGGCGCTCGCGGTATTGCGTCAACACCAGCGGCGACGGATCGACGATAACCACGCCGGCGTCGCCGTCGATGATGATCCAGTCGTCCTGTTCGATCAGGGTCGAGGCGTTGTACATGCCGACTGCCGCCGGGATGTCGAGGCTGCGCGCCACGATCGCGGTGTGCGAGTTCTGCCCGCCGACGTCGGTGATAAAGCCGGAGAAGGCGCGGTCGCGGAATTGAAGCATGTCGGCCGGCGAGATATCGTGGGCCACCACGATCATCTGCGCCGCCGTCGCATCGCTCGCAACAGGCAGCGTGGTGGCGGTGCCGGTCAGCACCTTCAGCACCCGCTCGCCCACCTGCTGGATGTCGGCCTTGCGCTCGCGCAAGTAGGGGTCTTCCACCTCGTCGAACTGGGCCGACAATTCGTCGATCTGCGTCACCAGCGCCCACTCGGCGTTGTAGTGGCGCGTGCGGATGATGTCGAGCGGCACGTCCGAAATCATCGGGTCCGACAGGATCAGCGCGTGCACGTCGATGAAGGCGCCGATCTCGGCCGGCGAATCCTTGGGCAGGTCGTTCCAGATCGTCTGCAACTCCTTGTGCACGGTGACGATGGCGTGCTGCAGGCGAAAGACTTCTGCCTCGACCTGTTCTTCGTTGATCAGGTAATGCTTGACGTCGAGCGCGGCTGGGGCGAGAAGATGCGCCCGCCCGATGGCGATGCCGCGCGATACTGCGATGCCGTGTAGCGTGAAAGATGCCATGGTTGGAAACTGAGTTGACTACACCGATGCGATGCCGTGCCTTGCGTTTTTCCTGCCTTACTCGCCTTCGCCGAATTTATCCGCTATTAACTGAACCAGAGCATCGAAGCATTCCTTTTCGTCGGCGCCATCGGTTTCGAGCTTGACCTTGGAACCCTTGCCCGCCGCCAGCATCATGACGCCCATGATGGATTTGGCATTGACGCGGCGCGTGTTGCGCGACATCCAGACGTCGCACTTGTATTTGGCTGCAAGCTGGGTCAACTTGGCCGAAGCGCGCGCATGCAGGCCCAGTTTGTTGACGATTTCGATTTCCTGTTCGATCATTCCTGCCCCTGTTTGTTATGCGTTGTCTTGTGCGATGCTCTTCGATGCGGCACCGTCAATGCGGTGCCAGACGGACACGATTATCGACCTTGACCGCGCCGTTCTGCCCGCCCGCAAGCGCCATTTCCACCACCACGTCGAGCGTATCGTGCCGGTAGGTCAGCGCGCGCAACAGCATCGGCAGGCTGACGCCGGCAATGATCTCGACCGAACCGGGCACAGCCAGCGACAGCGTGCAATTCGACGGCGTGCCGCCCATCACGTCGGTGATCACGAGCACGCCGCTGCCGTCGTCGAGTTGCTTGATCACCTCCGCCGCCGAACGCTTGACTTCGTTGGTGTCCTCATCGGCGCAGACGTCGATCGCTTCCAGCCGTTCCGGCCGCCCGCGAAACACGTGCGTCGCCGCGGCAATGAACGCGTCGCCAAGCGGCGCATGAGTCAGGAGCAATATACCAACCATGATCGTTTCAATCAGAAAAGCGATGGTGCGCAGCACCAAAACGGAGCTTATTCTGGCACATTTCCTCGCACATTACCCGCAATGGTAGCCGGGTTTCATGAATTCTCGATGGCATCGATAAACATCCCGGCTACGTTGAAGCCGGTCTGCTGCGCGATTTCCTGGAAGCACGTCGGACTCGTGACGTTGACTTCCGTCAAGTAATCGCCGATCACATCGAGCCCCACGAGCAACAGGCCGCGCGCCATCAGGGCCGGCGCCAACGCCTCGCCGATGGCGCGGTCGCGCGCCGTCAGGGGCCGCGCTTCGCCGCGCCCGCCGGCAGCGAGGTTGCCGCGCACTTCGCCGCCTTGCGGAATGCGCGCCAGCGAAAACGGCACCACCTTGCCGCCGATCAAAAGCACGCGCTTGTCGCCATCCACGATTTCGGGGATGTAGCGCTGGACCATGATGGTACGCGTGCCGTTATGCGTCAGCGTTTCGATGATCGATCCGAGGTTCATGCCGTCTTCGGTAACGCGAAAGATGCCCGCGCCGCCCATGCCATCGAGCGGCTTCAGGATCACTTCCTTGTGCTCGGCATGAAACGCGCGCAGGCGCGCCGCGTCCGAGGTGACGAGCGTCGGCACCGTAAGCTCGGGGAATTGCGCGATGGTCAGCTTTTCGTTGTGGCTGCGGATCGCGCCGGGCTTGTTGAAGATGCGCGCGCCCTGCGTCCCGGCCAGTTCGAGCAGATAGGTCGCATAGATGTACTCCATGTCGAACGGCGGGTCCTTGCGCATCACCACCGCGTCGAATTCCTGCAAGCCGACGACCCTGGTTTCCTTGATGCGATACCAGTCGTGCGCATCCCCGGTCAGCTCGATGCGCTTGACTTCGGCCGTCACACGGCCGCTCTCCAGCGCCATGTCTTTCTGCTCGAACGCATGGATGTGATGGCCGCGCTTCGCGGCCTCGGCCATCATCGCGTACGTTGAATCCTTGTAGGTCTTGAAGCCCGACAACGGGTCGGCCAAAAAAGCGATCTTCATGGTGCAGCTCCGGTCTCGCGCATTATCTCAATCGACACTCAATAGACTTCCGGGTTCGGGTCGGTCTTTTCCAGCTCCAGCGAGGCCGCCAGCAGGCCCAGGCGGCCCACCACCCCGTACATGTAGAAGCGGTTCGGCGCAGCCGTGCCGGGCTTGGCCTGCAGGTCGGGCAAGGCGTGCTGCTGGGCAAAGGCCAGCGGCACGAAATGCGCGCCCGGCGCGTTCAGGTTTTCGTCGGTGCCGCGCTCGGCATGCACGCGGTAGAAACCACCGACCACGTAGCGGTCTATCATATAGACCACCGGTTCGGCCACGGATTCATTGATGTGCTCGAACGTCGGCACCCCTTCCTGAATGATGACATCGTGCACTTCCAGGCCATCCTTGACCACCGACATCTTGTTGCGCTGCTTGCGGTTCAAGTCCTTCACCTCGGCCGCATCGCGCACCGTCATGATGCCCATGCCATAGGTGCCGGCATCGGCCTTGACCACGACAAAGGGCTTTTCCTTGATGCCGTATTCCTTGTACTTCTTGCGGATCTTGGCCAGCAAGGCATCGATGTTCGACGCCAGGCATTCCTCGCCGGTGCGTTCCTGGAAATTGATTTCGCCGCATTTGCCGAAATAAGGATTGAGCATCCACGGATCGACGTCGATCAGCTTGGCGAACTTTTTCACCACGTCGTCGTACGCCGCGAAATGCTTGCTCTTGCGCCGCACGGCCCAGCCCGCGTGCAAGGGCGGCAGCACGTTTTGCTCGTGCAAGCCTTCGAGCACGGAAGGAATGCCGGCCGACAGATCGTTGTTCAGCAGGACCGTGCAGGGATCGAAATTCTTCAGGCCGAGGCGGCGGCCGTTGCTGGAGCGCTCCAGCGGTTCGAGCGTAATCGTATTGCCATCGGGTAGTTCGATCGGGGTCGGTACCTTGATGTCGGGCGAAAGGCTGCCGAGGCGCACGTTCAAGCCGGTCTGGCGGAAGATTTGCGTCAGGCGCGCCACGTTTTGCAGATAGAACTGATTGCGCGTATGGCTTTCGGGGATCAGCAGCAGATTCTTGGCGTCGGGGCAGTATTTCTCGATCGCCGCCATGCCGGCCTGCACCGCCAGCGGCAGCATTTCCGGCGCGAGATTGTTGAAGCCGCCGGGGAAGAGGTTGGTGTCGACCGGGGCCAGCTTGAAGCCGGCATTGCGCAAGTCCACCGAACAGTAAAACGGCGGCGTGTGTTCCTGCCATTCCAGCCTGAACCAGCGCTCGATAGCGGGGGTGGCGCCCAGAATTTTCTTCTCCAGATCGAGGAGAGGGCCATTCAAGGCGGTGGTGAGATGGGGAACCATAGTGAAAACCTTATGACGATGCCTGATCGATATGAAGAATTCTAACGGGAAACGCGCAACTGCGCCGAAAGAGACATCTTCCCCGAAAAATGCAAAAAACGACAATTTCTGCCAATTCCGCGTAAAAATACGGAAAAACACCAAATCGCCGTTTGACCGATCGAGGTTAGCCCTTCCGGAACGACGCGAAACACTTAACTGCAATGAGGTATGGGCGAAAAGCCGGATTTAAAGCAGCAGGCCGTAAACTTGGAGGCGGCAAAGACGGCGCCCACATAAAGCGCCCGATAAGAGCGCGCAAATAAAAAGAGCGCCCCGTTGAGGAGGCGCTCAGAAGACCCGCTTGCGCGGGCCTCAGGGATGGTTAGCGTGTCAATACTTACGCATGATACGCCGTTTCGCCATGACTGGAAATGTCCAGGCCTTCCCGTTCTTCATCTTCCGCAACACGCAAGCCGACGGTCAAATCCGCGATCTTGTAGGCAATCAGCGACACGACGCCGGACCACACGATGGTGGTGATCACGCCCGTACCCTGGATCTTCAACTGGTCGATGATCGAGTAGCCCGAGGAAATCAGGCCGGCCTTGTTGGCGACATAGTCGTACACACCCTGGCCGCCGAGCGCTGGCGCGGCGAACACGCCGGTCAGCAAGGCGCCGAGGATACCGCCCACGCCATGCACGCCGAACACGTCGAGCGAATCGTCGGCACCGATCAGGCGCTTCAGGCCGTTCACGCCCCACAGGCAGACCAGGCCGGCGGCGAGGCCGATTACCAAAGCGCCCATCGGGCCGACGAAGCCGCAAGCAGGCGTGATCGCCACCAGGCCGGCGACGGCACCGGAAGCGCCGCCCAGCATGGAAGGCTTACCCTTGTGAATCCATTCGCCGAACACCCAGGCAACAGCGGCGGCAGCGGTGGCAAGCAGGGTATTGACGAAGGCCAGCGCAGCCGTGTCACCGGCTTCGAGAGCCGAACCGGCGTTGAAGCCGAACCAGCCCATCCACAAGAGCGACGCGCCGATCATGGTCATGGTCAGCGAGTGCGGCGCCATCGATTCGCGGCCGTAGCCGACGCGCTTGCCGATCATGAAGGCGCCGACGATGCCGGCCACCGCAGCGTTGATATGCACCACGGTGCCGCCGGCGAAGTCGAGCGCGCCCTGGCGTTGCAGCCAGCCGCCCTTGGCCAGTTCGGTCGCCGCCGTCGTTGCATCCTTGATCGGGTCCGGACCGGTCCAGAACCACACCATGTGCGCAATCGGCAGATAGGAGAAGGTGAACCAGATCACGATGAACACCAGCACGGCCGAGAACTTGGCGCGCTCGGCGAAGGAGCCGATGATCAAGCCGCAGGTGATCGCGGCAAACGTCGCCTGGAACACCACGTAGACGTACTCGGGGATCACGACGCCCTTGGTGAAGGTCGCGGCGGTGGCGAAGGTGCCGGTCGTCGCGTCATAGATGCCCTTCAGGAACAACCGGTCCGTTCCGCCGATCACCGCATTGCCCTCGGTGAAGGCGAACGAGTAGCCGTACAGGCACCACAGCACGATGATCACGGAGAAGATCATGAACACCTGCATCAGGATCGACAACATGTTCTTCGAGCGCACCAGGCCGCCGTAGAACAGGGCGAGGCCGGGAATCGTCATCAGAATCACGAAGGCCGTCGCGACCATCATCCAGGCTGTGTCGCCCTTGTTGGGTACTTCCGCTGGTGCCGCCGCTGCAGGAGCTGCAGCCGGTGCCGGTGCACTGGCCGAAGCCGCCGCAGGCGCAGAAGCGACAGGCGCCGAGGACGCAGCCGAGGCAGGTGCCGACGCAGCGGGCGCAGACGCAACAGCGGAAGCCGCCGGCGCACTGACCGGAGCCTTGGCATCGTCGGCCAGCGCCGCGTGCGAAAAACCGAGCGCAGCCAGCAGAACACCTGCCGCCATCAGGCCCTTCAAAAATGTTTTTTTCATGTCTTCTCCCTTAGAGTGCGTCGTTGCCGGTTTCCCCGGTGCGAATACGTACGACCTGCTGCAAGTCGTAGACGAAAATCTTGCCGTCGCCGATCTTGCCGGTGCGCGCGGAAGTCTCGATGGCCTCGATGGCGCGGTCGACGATGGCATCGTCCACCGCCGCTTCGATCTTGGTCTTGGGCAGGAAATCGACCACGTATTCGGCCCCGCGGTACAGTTCGGTGTGGCCTTTCTGGCGACCGAAGCCTTTGACTTCGGTGACCGTAATGCCTTGCACCCCGATCTGCGACAAGGCCTCCCGAACCTCGTCCAACTTGAATGGCTTGATGATTGCTGTTATCAGTTTCATACTAACCTCGCCTATAAATTCACACTAATAAGTCACACTAGAAAGTCTTGCTGATGGACAGAACCAGAGCGGTCTTCCCCATGTTTTTGTAATCGGGTGCGGGTCCGACATAGCTGCTGGTATTGGTCCCGATCACGGCAAGCGCGCCGGTGACCACGCCGAAGTCCTTGGTCACGCCAAGTTTCCAGTCGGTATAGCCCAGTGCCGACGAATTGGAAACCGTTTGGTGCCCGGCGTGGACGTTGATCGTGTAACCGTTCGTCACGTCGAAATTGCCGCCGATATCGAGGTAGCCGCTGCCCTTGCTATTCTCGATGCCGAACAGATTTGTTACTGCGTAGGAATACTTAGCATAAACCGGGCCATAGCTCAGTTGGCCATAGATTTCAGTCGTGTTGGCGTTGGGATGGAGATCGTTTGACGGGTAAACATAGGAAAGGACGCCTACGTCATACGACAATACGTCCGCGACGATGTCGCCGCGCTTGCCGGCGTAGAGATCCCATTCGACATCGTCGCTGCCGCCGGCATCGGTGATCCATTTGATGGTCGACAGCCAGGTGCCGGCATAAAAACCTGTCGGATTGTTCACATAGTCCGCGCCGCCTTGCAAAGCAGGGTCCAGGCCGCTCTGGGAAATGCCGCGGTAACGATAATCGGATACGATGGAGGCGTTGAAGCTGACGTCATTGTCTGGTTTGCTATCGTCGGCAAAAGCACTACCCGCAGAAAAAACAGACACCAAAACTGTTGCGAGAATAATCTTCTTCATGTGGTCCTTGTTTTTATTGTAAAAAAGTTATTTTTCTCAATCAAGTCTGCGCAAGCGCGCACGACAATGGCGCACCCGGAGGCGCCTTTGTGCGAGATCGACGTAGCTTTTGATTGATACCAGTTACATCCTGCACCAAGTATGGGTAATACCAGTACAAGACAAGTTGAGTGATGCATAGACGGAAAGCGCCCATTTTGCGAGGCTTTCCGAAGAATTCTCGAGTGAACTCGATGATGTTTTTGACTCCACCGAACAGCAATAGCACGAGGCGTGCCAGCACCACTTGTGCTCAAATTGCATCCAGGGTGAGATACCAGTTACTAATTGCACCAAATTAGACTGAATTATTTTCAAAATGCATTTAAATGGTGCGAATCAGATTAACCTTTAGGAAATAATCATGCAAAAAGCCAATTTTTTCGACGACTTTCAAACAAAAATCAATGAAGCTCTGGAAAACTCGCCGGCCAAGGACATTGAAAAGAACGTCAAGGCCATGCTGACCCAGGGTTTTGCCAAGCTCGATCTGGTCACGCGCGAGGAATTCGATATCCAGGCGCAAGTGCTGGCCAAGACGCGGGAAAAGCTGGAAGCGTTGGAGGCGAGGGTGGCGGAACTGGAAGCGCAGTTGAAGAGGTAGGCTTTCGCGGATTGCCGATCCGGTCTGGATTCGGCACACGCAAAAAAAAGCCGCATGCAAAACATCCTCGCAGCGGCTTTGTCCCAAGTATGACTGATGACTTGCGTCAATAGACGAAGGTTGCGCCCAGAGAGATCGAACGCCCGACTGCGCCCACCTGATGCAGCGACGGGTTGTAGGGCAGCACGCTGCCATAGGTGCCGATGTCCAATGGCGGCGCCTGGTTGAACAGGTTGGTGATGGCGCCATGAATCGACCACTGCTTGTTGATGATGTAGTGCGCGGTCAGATCGATATCGAGGAAAGACTTCACGGTACAGCCTTGCAGCGGCGTGTTGGCGCCGCTGAACCAGCCGTTGCCGGTAGCGCCCAGGGCGCAACTGTCGAATCCTATCGATGAATCGAGCAGCGAATAACTGCTGATCCAGTTGAACGCGGTGGCGACTTCCCACGGCCCCTTGTCCCAGGTGAAACTCATCTGCACCCGGTCTTGCGGGTTGCCGGTGTCGTTGCTGATCACGATCGGGCCGTGCGTGCCGACGAGCTGATACGAGGTGCCGCCGGCCGTATAGACGTAGCTGAAGGTATGGCTCCAGTCGAGTTCCGTTTTCAGGCTGCCATAGTCGCCCAGTTTGAATTTATACCGGCTGCCGAGTTCGATGCCACTGGTCATGGTCGAATTGGCGTTGATGTAGTTGTTCGGGTAGTACAGAACCGGGTATACCGGGCCGGGGCAAGGCTCGGTGCCGCTGGCCGTGCCGTCCGAGCAGGTGGCGTTCACCGCCGTGGTCGAGCGCACCGGCACGGCGCTCTGGTAGTCGAGCGCCGGCAAGATGATCTGGTCCCTGACCGTGATCTTGTAGGCGTCGATGGTCGAACTCCAGCCCTTGATCGGCTCCAGGATCATGCCCAGCGTGAAGGACGTCGAGCGCTCCGGCTGCAGGTTGGGGTTCGATGCGCCGAGGCCTACCGGCAGGAAATTGCACAGGTTCAGTCCGTTGAGGTTGATCACCGCACCCTTGGGCGGATTGCCGTTGGCCTGCAGGCCGCCCGGGCAGTACACCGGATCATAAGTCGATTGCGCCACGGCGGCCGCGCCGGCGTTGCCCGCTTCCGAAGGATTGGGTGCGCGGAAACCGTTCGATGCACTGCCGCGCAAGGCAAACTGGTCGACCGGCGACCATTTGAAGCCCAGCTTGCCGGTCGATGCATTGCCTGTGGTATCGATATGATCGAAACGCGCACTGGCATCGAGCTCCAGGCTTTTCAGCACCGGTGCGGCGAGCTCCATGTATACCGAACCGTCATTTTGCGCGCCCGAGGAAAAGGCGTTGTTGCCCGCCACCACCCCCTCGGCCACCAGCGTCGGCGCGGGCGACTCCAGGTCGCGGTGGATGAATGAGGCGCCGACGGAAAAACCGAGATCCCCGCCCGCCAGGGCCATCAGCGAGCGCGAAGCGTGGAGTTCGGCAAAATCCAGGAGCGAGGTATCGTAAGCCGACGTGTTGGGGAAAATGGCCGCCATGTCGGCTGCGCTATTGCTGCCATAGATGTTGAAGGGATTCGCCGGGCGATTGAACGCGGCATTCAACGCCGGGATGTTCAGCGAACCCTGGATATCCTGATTGGTGCCCAGCTTGGTGTAGCCGAGCGAGGCCGACACGTCCCATGCGCCGATCGAGCCGCCCAGGTCCGCCACCAGGCGTTGGGCGCGCGTCTCTATCTGGTTCTCGAACAAAGGCGCGCCAGGGATCAAGCCGAACACGTTGGCGGCGACCCCGAGCGTATTGCCCGGATACGTCGCCGGCACCGTCACCGCCATCGAGGGCGGCCCCACCAGCGTCGGCGGCATGATGCGCGAGACTGCCAGGCCGCCGGTGCTGCCCTGCACATAGGCCTGCGGGAAGGCAGTGGTGCCGAACACCTGGGTCGACTGGCTATCGAAAAGGGACGCCTTCACATCCAGCCGCCAATCTTTGCCCAGGTTTTTGGAAAAGCTGGCAAGCAAGTTGATGTTTTGCGTTTCCGGCTGCAGTTGATTCAATATCGGCGAAGGGCAACCGGCGGCGCTATTCAATTGCGTGGCGCTGCAAGATGCGCCCGGCGCAAACAGCGCGGCAGTCAGGGGCGCGCCGGGCGCCAGCAGGTAAGGCGACGACGTCACCGGAAAGGGATTGTTGCCGATCACGCCCGGTGTCTTGTTGACGCCGCCGATTGCACTCTGATTCAGGCTGGCCCAGTCCCCGTCGCCGGCGCGTTGATTGAATGAAATTGCATCCTGGTGGCGGTATTCCAGGCTGGCGTAGGCATTGTAGCCGTCGGCGGCGAAATCCCCGGCGCCGTAGATAACCGAGGCATGCGCGGTAGCGCCGCCGCCCTCGGTGGTGCCCGATGCTTCGGCGTTGACCTTGGTGCCGACGAAATTCTTTTTCAGGATCACGTTGACCACGCCCGCGATGGCGTCGGAACCGTACACCGCCGACGCGCCGTCCTTCAATATCTCCACCCGCTCGATGGCGTCGAACGGGATGTTGGAAATGTCGACGAAAGCGAATTGCGCGTTATCCGGCAGCGGATACGGCGCCATGCGATGGCCGTCGATCAACACCAGCGTCGATGCCGTATCGAGTCCGCGCAAGGCGATGCCGCTGGCACCTGCCGCGAACGACAGTGGCGAGGTATTGGCCAGTGTGCCCTGGCCGTTCGCCGTGATGTTTTGCAGCACCTGCGCGAGCGTAGTGTAGCCCGACTTTTTCAAGTCGTCGGCGGAAATCACTTGCACCGGGCTGGGGGTTTCAGCGTCGGCCCGGCGGATGTTCGATCCGGTGATCTCCACGCGTTGCAGCGGCTGTGGCGTCGACGGTGAATCCGCAGCCGCTTCCTGCGCCATCGCCGACGTGGAACCCATGGCGATGCCGATGGCCGATAGTGCGGCGGCGATGACGACATGAATCGCCCGCTCGGGCGGCAATGCTTTCAATCTCCGATGCATACGACGCTCCTGTCTCCGTGATGTGTGGGTATCGGTAACCGATATCTATTTGCGAAGCCCACAATCTACGCCCGCCGCATCGGCAATTCAGCGGCAGATCGAGACAAAGAACGGACGCTTCCGGACATGTCCGTTGCCGTGAAAAAACATACCTCGCACCGTCGATCTGCGTGTCTGTTCAGCGTGTCCGATTTCGTCCCTTTTTGGTCCGCCCCCGATCTTTCCGCCGTTGTCTGCAACTGCAACCATGGGTGACGCACTTGGCACGTGCGGACTCGCACAGTCAGGCAAACGACAACCACCATGTAGGGAATACCAATGACCAACGAACACTCTGCTGCAACTTGCACCGCACTGGCCAACATCGCCATGGCGCTCGCGCTGTCCGGTGCGATATTCGGGAGGGCCGGCGCCGCCGCTTCGGACTTGACGCCATCGATCGCAGGTGCAAGCCATCAGGCCCGCGCACCCGGCGACGATTTCTACGAATTCGTCAATGGCGACTGGCTCGATCAAACCGACATCCCGCCGGGCAAAAGCAGTTGGGGCCCCGCTGCCGCACTGGCCGGCGAAACCGGCTTGCGCAGCATCGCTCTGCTGGAAGCGGCGGCAGCCGACGCCGCCGCATCCGGCGATGCGCGCATGGCGGGAGATTTATACGCGGCTTTCATGAATGAAGCCGCGATCGAGGCCAAAGGCATGGCGCCGTTGAAACCGATGTTGAAGGAAGTCGATGCCATCCGCAACAAGACGGCTCTGGCGCAGGCGCTGGGCCGCATGCTTAGGAGCGATGTAGAGTTGTACAACATCAGCAACTTCGATTCGGAAAACCTGTTCGGCCTATGGGTCGCGCAGGGCTTCGACGATCCCTCGCGCAACGTGCCTTATCTGCTGCAAGGCGGCCTGGGCATGCCGGACCGCGAGAACTACCTGTCCGACGATGCGCACCTGGCCGGGTTGCGCACGAAGTACCGGCAGCACATCGCCGCGATGTTCAAGCTGGCGGGATTTGCCGGCGCGGACAAGCGCGCCGCGCGCGTCTTCGATCTCGAAACCAGGATCGCGCAATCGCACACCACGCGCGAAGATTCGGACGATGAACTGAAGGCGAACCATCCGTGGAACGCGGGCGACTTTGCGAGCAGGGCGCCGGGCCTGGATTGGGCGGCGTATTTCAAGAGCGCCGGGCTGGGTGGTGAGCAAACCATCGTGGTCTGGCATCCGAGCGCCATCGTCGGTTCGGCAAAATTGGTGGGCGAGATCGACCTGGGAACATGGAAGGATTTTTTGCGCTTCCACTTGATCAACCATTACAGCCCTGTCTTGCCCCGAGCTTTCGCTGCGCAGCACGCAGCGTTTTACGATCGCGACCTGGGCGGTATGACGACGCTGCCGACGCGTGCGCAACGCGGGCTCGATGAAAGCAACCTCGCCATACGCGATGTCATCGGAAAGCTCTACGCCCAGCGCTACTTCCCCGAGGCCGACAAGGCTCGCGTGCAGCGCATGGTAGCCGACATCAAGGCGGCATTTGCCAGGCGCCTCGATCAGTTGGACTGGATGGCGCCGGCAACGCGGGCAGAGGCACAGGCCAAGCTGAAGGCCTTGTACGTCGGCGTCGGCTTCCCCGACGCATGGCCCTCTTACGACGGCCTGGTCGTTTCGCCCACGGACGCCTTCGGCAACGTGGTGCGTGCCGAAAATTTCCATACCGCGCAGCAATTGGCCAAGCTGGGCCAGCCGGCCGATCGCACGGAGTGGCAGGTGGCACCGCATATGACGGTGGCCATCAACATGGGGATGCAGAATGCGCTCAATTTCCCGGCCGCTTACCTGCAGCCGCCGTATTACGATCCAGCCGCTTCCGATGCCGCGAACTACGGATCGATCGGCGCCATCGTCGGCCACGAGATCAGCCATATGTTCGACGAGACCGGCGCCAGGTATGACGCTCAAAGCCGCCAGCGCAACTGGTGGTCGGCATCCGACCAACAACGCTACACGGATGCGATGGCGGTGTTGGTGAGGCAATACTCTGCTTACGAGCCGCTGCCGGATTTGCATATCAACGGCCAGCAAACGCTGACCGAAAACGCCGCCGACGTGGTTGGCCTGGCCGTGTCCTTGTCTGCCTGCCAGGCGGCACGCGCCGGTAACGTAGACCCGATTGCAAGCGACCGGGAATTCTTCATCGGCTTTGCCAAGGCCCGGCGCAGCAAGATGACAGAGGCGGCGCTACGCAAGTGGATAGCGAGCGACCCGCATGCGCCGGCCAAGTACCGCATCGAGACGGTGCGTAATCTGGATGCCTGGTACAAGGCATTTGATGTGCAGCCGGGGCAGGCGCTTTATTTGGCGCCGGGGGATCGGGCGCCGGTTAGGTGAGATTCGATTCGACACGCTTCAGATAGTTCGCTGCGCTCCCTCGCTTGTATGTGCAGTTGATTCCGTATGCAGAAGCCTGGAATCCCTCCCGCGCAGGCGCTGATCATTACCCACAAGTCGTAGCATTCATACTCCCCTCTCCCGCAGGCGGGAGAGGGGCGGGGGTGAGGGACGTTGTGTCTAGACTACGTTGGCAAAAACTGAAGGGGCCTGCGCAACAATGGCAACATGAGATTTTCAAGACGAGTCAAAGCGCAACGCCCCTCACCCCGGCCCTCTCCCACCTGCGGGAGAGGGAGTAATTAGTGCGAACTTGTGGGTAAAGCTAAGCCCTCCCGCGGGCGAGGAGAGCCACGCAGGTGGTCGTTTTACGTTTGCAGTTTGTGCCCAGACGGGATATGGGTGGCAGCCCAGGAATACGACAGCCTCAGACGCCGTTAGTCCGATGCAACGCTTCCCCACGCTGGCGCAGCCACACGCGACGCATGTCGCGCACCGACCCGAAACCACCCGCTTCCGCGATCCGTTCAAGCGACAGATCGTGATGGCGCATCAGCGGTTCGATCTGGGCCAGCTGCATTTTCTGGCGGAAGTCGACCAGCCCCAGCCCGGTGTGCGTCTTGAACAGGCGCGCCAGGTGGCGCGTGCTGACGCACGCAACGCGGGCGAGATCGTCGGCCGACCAATCCTTGGAAGGGTCGGCCAGAATCGCGTCCTGCACGCGGTGCACCGCCGGGTGGAAATGATTGCGATAGCGCAGAAACGGCGAGAGCTGCGGCGCGGCGCTGTCGCGGCGCAGCCACACCACCATGGTGCCGGCCACTTCCTGCGCAACCTTGGGTCCGGCCTGGCGCGCGATGAGTTCGAGCGTCAGATCGATGCCGGTGGTGATGCCTGCCGAGGTCGCCACAGGGCCATCGATCACGAACACGCGATTTTCCTCGATTTGCGCACCGGGTTCGCGCCGGCGCAATTGCTCGATCAGGGAATGGTGGGTGGTGCAGCGCCGGCCCTTGAGCAGGCCGGCGGTCGCGGCCAGCATCGCCCCTGAGCAGATGGTCATCAAGCTCAGGTCGACGCGCCACGAAGTGCGCAGCCAGGCGGCGGCAGCACGCACTTCCTTGCCCTGCCTGGCTTCGGCGGCGTCACACAGGCCCGACAGGACCACCAGCGCGCCTTCAGGAAGCCGGGCCGGCAGGGGCTCGACCCGCGACAGGCCCAGGCCCACCGAACTTTCCATTTCCTCGTCCGGCCCGACGAAGTGCGGCACATAATTGCCTCCGTGATTGTTGGCAATGCGAAAGGCCTCCGCGGTGCCTGCCAGGTCGAGCAGCATCATGCCCGGCAGTACGACGAAATAGACCTCGATCCGGTTCATGCCGGCACCGACAGCCTCGAGAGCACATCATCGACGGTGCAAATGCGGGCGAAGCGCCCGGCCAGTACCAGCTCGGTCCTTTCGCGGATTTCATGCGGCGCGAAGACACGCCCGTTGGCATAGCGCATGGGAAAGGTCAAGGTGGCTTCGGTTACGTAATCGACCTTGAACCCGAGGTCGGAAGCATGCCGCGTCGTGGTCTCGCAGCACTGCTCGGTGCGGATGCCGGAAACGATGAGGCTGTCGATGCCGCGCGCCTTGAACCATGGCACCAGGTCGGTATCGACCAGGGCGCTGTGCACGTATTTTTCGACGACGTAATCGGCGTGGGGGTTGCTCCCCGCAAGCGGTACGAGATGACCGCATTCCCTGGAAAACGGGCCGCCGTCGCGCTGCACGTGGAATACCCGCACCACGGGAATGCCGGCCGCCCACGCGCCCTCGATCAGGCGGTTTTGCGCCGCCAGATAAACCGCAAGTTCATCCTCGCACCAATATGCGGCATGGCGAAAAGATTCCTGCACATCGATGACAAGTAAGGCTTTGGACATTTTGAGACCTCAAGGCTTGGTTGCGAGGCGTCAACTCTATCCCCAATATGTAAGCAATTCAGCCGCCGTTCCGGACAAATTGAGGACATATTCAGACATCATTGGATATTACGCCAACCCGGCACTTCCTTGTGCGCGGCAGTGACGGAATTTGGACGCCGGCATCCGGCGGCCGGACCGGGAGAAACGCCGCTTTTTTGTACGAAGGCATCGCCCGCCCCGCGCTGGAGCGTCGGCCACCAGGTTACGCGTGGCCGTTTTTTTCAGCCCTGCGGTGTTGCCGGCGCTGCGGCACCGCTGACCGCCCCCGACAACAATGCCAAGCTCGTTTTATCAGGCTTTAAGAGGCGACCCGGAACGCTTCCATCGCTTGCATCAGCGCCTTCACCTGTTCCTGCATGCGTTCGGTGGAGGTAACCGAGCGGCGCACGATTTCCATGCCTTCCTCGCTCGCGCGGCTCATTTCGTCGATGGCCGAGCCGACCTCGGCAATGCCATCGCGCTGCTGCCTGCCGGCGAGATCGATCTCCTTGACCGACGCAACCACCCTTTCGACCGAAGCAACGACCTCGTGCATGCCTTGCCCGGCCTGCACGGCGAGCTTGTCGCCGGTATCGACCGCGTCGACCGATCGTCCTATCAAAACGGCGATTTCCTTGGCCGCCGTAGCCGAACGCTGCGCCAGCGCCCGTACTTCGGCCGCCACGACGGCGAAGCCACGCCCTGCCTCGCCCGCGCGGGCCGCTTCGACCGCCGCATTTAAAGCCAGGATATTGGTCTGAAAGGCAATGGCGTCGATCATGCTGACGATATCGGCGATTTGGCGCGCGCCGGTCCGTATCGAGTCCATCGAGTCGACGACCTGTCCGACCGCCTTGCCGCCCTGCGCAGCCAGCTCGGCGGTCGAGCGCACCATTGCGCTGGCTTCGTGGGCACTTTGCTCGTTGCGCTCCACCAAGGCCGTGACGCCGCGCACGGCGGATACGATATTGCTCAATTCCGCGGCTTGCCGCTCCGATTGTTCGGCGAGATCGAGATTGTCCGACGAAAATTGCTGCAAGCCGTTCCCGATCGCATCGCTCGCCTTGCGCACGTTGCCGACCACCGCGGCCAGCCCCACGCTGATATTGTTGATGGCAAGCAGGACCTGACCGATGTCGTCGCGCCGCTCGACCGCTACCTGCGCAGTCAAATCGCCGTCGGCCATGCGCTGTGCCGCCGCTTTCGCTCCCCGCAACGGGCGCGCAATTTCACGGTGCGCCAGGAGGTATGCGCTCGCGCCGGTGGACAACGCCGTCAGCAACGCAAGCGAAAACAAGCTCCAGCCCGCTGCGACAGGGGGCAGCACGTAGCCGGCAAGCAGCGTCGTAGCGGCCGCCGCCAGGGCGAGCGTGCCGGCCAGGCGCGCGGCCACACCCAGCGTTGCGACCTCGTTCACGTCGAGTCCGACATAGAGCGCGCCGATCACCCGGCCGGCACCATCGCGCATCGGATCGTACTTGGTCATGTATTGTTTGCCGAAAATCGTCGCATAGCCGGTATAGGAAAGGCCGGCTTGCAAGCTGCGATAGGCCGGATGCGAACGGTCAAGCAAGGTGCCGACCGCACGCTTGCCGTCCACCCCCTTGACGGACGTGGTAACCCGCAGAAAATCGTCGCCCAGTTTGGCGAACGCCGTGGCACTGGCGCCGGTTTCGGCAGTGAAGCCGTCGGGAATCGAAAAATCGAGATTGAGCGCTCTCGCCCCGCACCTGATTGTCGGCGCAACGCGCCCACCGATGTCGACCAAGCTGGATTGATCGACTGAAAATCCGCCCTCGAACCGGCGAAGAAAGCCGGTGGACAGCTTTTGAACCCTGCCCCGCAAAGAAAATGGATTATTCATGATGGGCTGGCGCCTGGTTGCCGTCACTCCACTTGTATCTTGTTCCGCACCGCTTTTCAAGGCATGCATTGGACTTCGTTGTGCGAATCCGTCAACGCCGGGGCGAACTTCCGTCCGGCCTCGATAGCTGCGGCATGCAAGGCAGGAATGAAGGGCGCTATCCAAGCCGCCACCCGCGTTTTGCAAGCTGAACGCCGAGCGCCAACTGAATCAATGTGAATCAATTGCGAAGGTGTAGGCAACCTGTCAACCTTAACAGGTCAAGCAAAGCGCAGCTGCCAAATGCTTGCGCCCTATTGGCAAATCTGCCCAATGCCGGTATAACAACAGCTGTATAAATAATCAGCATTTTCATGACGATCAGGAACAGAATATGAGTTTGGCCGTTCTGAAGAGCCGCGCCTTGGCAGGCATGAATGCGCCTGAAGTCACGGTCGAAGTGCATCTGGCCAACGGGCTGCCTTCTTTCACCATCGTCGGTTTGCCGGAGACCGAGGTAAAGGAATCGAAGGACAGGGTCAGGGCGGCGCTGCAGAATGCGCGCTTCGAGTTTCCCGCACGCAGAATTACGGTGAACCTGGCACCGGCGGAGCTTCCCAAGGAATCGGGGCGCTTCGATTTGCCGATTGCCCTGGGCATCCTCGCCGCGTCGGAACAGATGCCGGGCGATCAATTGCACGAATACGAATTCGCCGGCGAGTTGTCGCTGTCGGGAGAGTTGCGCCCGGTGCGCGGCGCGCTGGCAATGACTTATGCCATGCATCGCGATGGCGGCAGCTCGGGCAAGCAGCGCGCCTTTATTCTGCCGCGTGCCAACGCGGACGAAGCGGCGCTGGTGAAGGATGCCGCGATCTTTCCGGCCGGCTCGCTCTTGGAGGTGTGCGCGCATTTCGCCGCGCGCGATGCCGATGCGCGCCTTGTGCGGCACACGGCAAAACTGACGCGGCAGGCGCCGGTCTATCCCGATTTTTCGGACGTGAAGGGGCAAGGCAGCGCCAAGCGCGCGCTCGAAATCGCCGCCGCGGGCGGGCACAGCGTGCTCTTGATCGGCCCGCCGGGCACGGGAAAATCGATGCTCGCGGCGCGCTTCCCGGGCATTCTTCCGGCGATGACAGACGATGAGGCGTTGGAGTCGGCGGCGGTGCAGTCGCTTTCCAGCGGATTCAAGACGGCGAACTGGAAGGCGCGGCCCTATCGCGCGCCGCACCACACGGCGTCGGCGGTGGCCTTGGTCGGCGGCGGCGGTGTAAAAATCGGAATTAAATGTCAAAGTTGGAATTAAATGTCATGAATCAGAATTAAATGTCACAACTTTGAATTGAGCTAAGGCATGAAAGGCTTTAAGGCACTATCGACAGAGCAAATCATCGGCGTATTGCGCGATCGCGCCGCTGACTTTGACGATAATGGTACAGAAGACACCATTAAATCAAAGCTGCAGAGGGACCTCGAGCTTGGGCACGCTGTGCTTGTGGTCGAAGAAGACTGTATAGCAGTGGTACGTCCTGAACGCTGGAAGCCTGGCCGTACAAATTCACTCCTGTGGCTTCTCCTGGTTCACCCCGATAAGCGAGGGCGCGGCGTCGGCGAAAAAATGGTTCTCCGGCTTGTGCAGGCATTTTCGCGCGAATATCCGATGGAGCTTTTGTGCAACGGCAAGCGCCGTATCGCGTATTTTGAAAGATGCGGATTCAAAGTCGTGAAAGACGCTGGCGGCGGAAGCATCCTGATGCAATCGAATATTTAGCACACGCGTGCGCACAATCTGCTGATATGCCTGCAGTGCGGCATTCAGCTTGACTCACAATCAAATTTCGGGGAAGATCCTTGTGCGCTCGTTCGCGGCCTTTGTTGCCAACATTTGCCGCACAGCGCCCTGCTACGACGTATATTGCACGAACGACACCTCATGCGATCGGCGCCAGCTCGAATTCAAAATCAGGCATTTGAAGTTTTTTTGGCGCCCGACCGAACTCGGAGGATTAATGTCGTCCATCATCATGCGAGTCGCCGTGCTCGCCTCCCAAAAAGCGAAGCAGTCTGGCTTAGAAGTTGAGCCCCCTGCAATTGCCCAAATCGCCGTTGCCGCTCTTATGGGCACTGGCGTTCCCAGCCTAGAAGCATCAGTTCGCTGGGGCGTTCCATTCTTTGTGAGCTCACGCCCATATCCTGCCCTTCCCGCAGCACGTCAATATCCGCTCGGAGCAGTTTTTGATCGCGCGAAGCAAATTTTGCTGCGTGTTTTTGCGCGCAACAATAAGCATGTCATCGACCCGATCGAACTCGAAGTGCTGGCAGTGAAGCTGGGCACTCTGACCACGGAAGAAATAACTTCAGCAGGACTCTGCGTTCATACACAAAAGCTTTTGTTCGCACCCGAATACGCTAAAACCGGGCTGTCGATGCTAAACGGAATTTGCGATGAAACACAACCTCCGATCGCGGCAAGTGTTGCAATTGCACGGGGCCTGATTCCTCCGCCGGCCGTCATGGATATTAAGGGTCACTTGGAAATGCTTACGCATCATCGACTCCGCGGTGCCAGCAAGCAATCATTTGCACAATGGATCGCCTCAAGAAAGACGTTCCTCGTGCAATACCCACTTCCTGACGTTGAAGCCGGCGACCTGACCCGAACTGACAGCTACAACGCGATTGGAAAAGGAACGAAGCATCCGCATCCTGGTCGAGCCGAGCTGGGCTTGGGATTTTTCGTCGTCAGCGAAGAACGCCTACCTCCGACAAAATCTGGAGCCGATGGCTCTGCATACCTGCATTTACAGACACCGCTGTTGCTTTTCTCGGAAGGTGAGTCCCCAGCGTGGTCGACATCAATCCAGAGCAAGGTACTGCAGGAATACCACAGCAGCCCTGCATTTGCTGACCTTAAGAAAGTCCTGCATGGCCGCAGCCGTACCTCAGTTGTCGAGCTAAAGGTGTGCCCGGAGTGCGGGGAAATTTATTCTGATATGCAAGTGGACTTGCAAAAGCGCTGCCACTGCAACGCGATCCAATGACGGGGCATCTATGAAAACACAAATCCAACAATCCCTACCTTCTGATCTCGATCTGAACGAAGTGGTCAAGCAAGCGCGGCAAGTCAGTGCTGCACTTGACTACCTTGGCATCGTGAAGGCAACCGCCGAAAATGGTGACACGTACATGCGTGATGCCGCGACTGACACAAAGTCGGTAGCGATGCGCGGAGTCGCGGTCGAATTTGGCAAAAGCACCCTCGCCATAACCGTGCAACTTCCGGAGGCATCGATTGACGGTACGCTAGCCGAAACCACACACCTCACTCAAACAATGCAAGGTTCACTGATCGGCAAAAGCCAGTCGACCGTATCTCGCCGCCGCAAGAAATCTTAGCGAAGATCGCCGAATTTGCCCACCCGGCAGATTCGGCATCTTTCTCTTAGGTATCCCAACGTCCGTAACCGGTGCGTCATCGGCGTTATATTCACCAGCCCCCATCCCCGGCACAATCTCCCTCACGATCAACAACACGAGGGTAAAACATGGGTCAGCAAGCATCGGCAACATCCAAGGAAGCCATTTGGCGTGACCACCTGACGCGCTACGCAGCCAGCGGCAAGACCATTGCCGCGTTCTGTCGCGACGAAGCGATTGCGGAAGGCAATTTCTACGCGTAGCGCGCACGACTGCGCCAAGATAAAGCCACCAGCGCTGTCGAGCAGGCCTCCGCGCCCGCACCAACAAGGTCCTTCATCGACCTCGGCCCCGTCAAGACCAAGACTCTCAACGACAAGACACAACGCGCAGCGGCGCCGTCGGCCACGCCAGAAATCGACCTGCGCATCGACCTCGGCGATGGCATCGTCCTGACGATCACGCGACGCTGATGTTCTTCCCCGAAGGCCATTTTCGCGTATTCCTGTACGGCGAACCCACCAGCATGCGGCTGTCGTTCGACGGACTCTACGCCATCGCCAAGCATCACATGGGACTCGATCCATTGTCCGGCAACTTGTTTGCCTTCGTCAATCGCCGGGCCACACAGATCAAGGTGCTGTACTTCGATCGCACCGGGTTATGCGTCTGGAGTAAGCGACTCGAACAGGGCAGACTGATCAGCAATTGGGCCAACATCACCACCCATGAAATGGACTGGACCGGACTGAAATTGCTGCTCGAAGGCATCGAGCCAAAGCGCGTGCGTCTGCGCTATAAAAAATCGCATTCTCATAGCGCAAACGCTTCAATTCATGCTGTGCAAACGATATAATATCGACATGCAAAGTACGCCCCCATCCACCAGCGAAACAGGTCGCAACGTGGCCGCATTGACGCCGGTGGAAATGGCAAGTTTGCTCGATACGAAAGAGCGCGAAATCATTCAACTGCGCCGCAGAATCGCCTGGTTTGAACGCCAGATATTCGGCCAGAAGAGCGAACGCAGATTGCCGGAGCCGGAAGGGCTGCAAGGCACCTTGGGCGGGAGCTTCGACGTGGTACGCGAGGACACGCTGCCGCCCAAGAAGAGCAAGGTCGCCGCGCACGAGCGCGAGCAGAAGGTGAAGAACCCGACCGAGCTTGGCGACGATACCGAACAGTTCTTCGACGAATCCAAGGTCCCGGTCGAGGTGGTCCAGGTTCCCAATCCGGAAGTCGAGGGACTCGACCCCGAAGACTACGAGATCATCGGCGAGAAGGTCAGCCATCGCCTGGCGCAGCGCCCTGGCAGCTACGTGATCCTGAAATACGTGCGGCCCGTTATCAAGCGCCGCGATACCCAGGTTCTTTCCTGCCCGCCGGCACCAGTCGGTGTGCTCGAAGGCTGCCGTGCCGATGTGTCCTTCATTGCCGGCATGCTGGTCGATAAGTTCTCGTATCACCAGCCGTTGTATCGTCAGCACATCAAGCTGGGCGATGCCGGCATCAAGGTCAGTCGGCCCTGGCTCACCAGATTGATGGCTAGCATCGCTGCCCTGTTAGAGCCCATCTTCGACGCCCAATTGGCGTCGATTCGCGCTTCCCGCGTTAAAGCCGTGGACGAAACCCCGATCAAGGCAGGGCGCGCCGGTCCCGGCAAGATGAAACCGGCCTATTTCTGGCCGGTCTATGGTGAACAGGATGAAATCTGCTTCCTGTACTACCCCAGCCGAGCGGCCAAACACGTTCAGGAGGCACTTGGCCTGTCGCCACCTGGCGATGGCGTCTTGCAAACCGATGGCTATGGCGCCTATGAGAACTATTCCAGGGTGACCGGGATTACTCACGCCCAATGCTGGGCGCACAGCCGGCGTAAGGTTTTGATTGTCGGGATGTCGAACCGACTCATGCCGACCTGGCACTGGATTACATTGGCGCGCTGTACGCCGTGGAGGTACAGATTCGCGAGAAGGCGCTGACGGGACACGCCAAGCGCGATTATCGGCAGCAGCACGCCAAGCCAGTGTTGAACCGCTTCTTCAACTGGATCGACCAGCAGTTCGACAAACATGGGTTCCTGCCCAGCAGCCCCTTCCTGGGCGCGCTGGCTTATATCCGTGAACGCCGGGTTGGCTTGTCGGTGTATCTGGATGATCCCGACGTCGCCATCGACACGAACCATCTGGAACGTGCGCTACGCGTTATTCCCATGGGAAAGAAGAACTGGCTTTTTTGCTGGACAGAGCTTGGCGCCAAGCACGTGGGTATTGTGCAAAGTCTGATTGCGACGTGTCGCATGCATGACATCAATCCCTACGACTACTTTGTCGATGTCTTGCAGCGCATCAGCCAGCATCCGGCGTCGCTGGTGCATCAACTTACGCCGCGCGTTTGGAAGCAGATGTTTGCCGATAATCCGCTCAGGTCAGATTTGCATGCCGTCGATCGGCGGGGTAATATTGGACGGGAATGACCGGTTACTATTACGCGGCTAGTTCAGCGCATCCTTAAATAAAAACAAACACTATTGAGGAGGAAAGCTGTGAATGTGAAACGCAGACAGTTGCTTCAAATGGGGGCCGCGGGGAGCCTGTGGTTGACCGGCGTCTCGGCCGCGCGTGCGCAGGCAGACCCGATTACCTTTGCGGCGGCGGAGGTCGGTATTGCACTTTTCAATAGCGCAATCTCTCGTATCAGCGATCAGTTGATGGGAGGAATCTTCGGAAGCGGGACCGGAAGCGACCAGAATCTGGACCAAATCCACACGTGGATTCAAAATGCTGTGGCAGATCTCGAACGATTCGTAACTGCCGAGCTAAAGGCTGAGTTTTATGCGCAGACGCAGGTGCAGTTTGATGCAGAAATGGCAAAGGTGTTGGAGGCACTGAGGCTATTCCCCACCAACCTAGCCGCCGCGAAACAAGGCCTCAATGTTGATTTTCTACACATAGCCATCATAACGGCATCGGGGCTGGTCGAGCAATCGCTTCACTACCCCCAGGCGATATTCGTGACCACGCGAGCGATGGCCTACGAGCTTATTGCAGTCAATACAATGCATACCGTTTATCCGCATGATGGTTACATCCTGGCGGAGAAAGCTGCCATGGACAATTTTATTACGAGGGTGAAAGCCAACAGGGACTCTGTGGTCGCAAAACTGAAACCTGATATCCGCATTACCTCCATGTGTGGTCTGGGAGTGGTGGACGGCCAGCCATATGGATGTAAAGTCTGGGATAATGGCGGGGAGGCTTGGGCACGCGGCAATAATTCACTCCCTCAATCACAGCATGATTTGGAAAACCAGATGCAAAGTGAACTTGATGACCATCGTGCCCAAGCTCAAAAAGACTACGACGACTTTGTCAAGAAAGCGAACTTGTCCATCAATTTAGCGATCGAGTATTACAACAAGATGTGCAATCGAGTGGGAAAGAGATATGCGGCGCCCAGCAAGCCTGCATCGCAGTAACAGAAACGGGAGCCAAGAAGGCTCCGTCTATCTCGGCGGGTTGAGTAACAAGAAAGGTATTTGAGGGCATCGCTGATACGGCTTACTGCAAAACCGAGGGTGTAAAAAATTTTGTGTAAACGGTCATTTAGCAGGGAACTGCCTGTATAAGGGAATCAATGACCACCACAAAGCGCATCAAACGGGCCAAGCCCGATCCTGAGCTGCTCAAGCTGGCCGACAGCCTGCTTGCCAATTACACGAAACCCGAAGACTTGATAGGCGAGAACGGCCTACTCAAGCAATTGACCAAGATGCTCGTCGAGCGTGCCCTGGAGGTCGAAATGACCGATCACCTGGGGCACGGCAAGAGCGGCGAGGTCACCAACGACACCGCCAACTGCTGCTGGACGTTTAATCGGACTCACAGGGCGTGGAAGGAACTGTGTCTGGCAGCGTCGGCGGGGCGCACGGCAGGTAGAGGCATCGATTTGGCGACTCGTCGGCCGCTCGACGGTCGGATGGCACAGCCCCTATGCGCGGGAAGTGCTTGCGGCAGCGGGCCAGGGTGGCGACGATGCGAGCCGGGTAGGCTTTCGGGGGCTTGCGCGAACACCCCTCAAACCCTCGCCCTGAACAAATTCGGAAGAAAAGAATTGGCAACTACGTTAGACTTATCCACGGCCGGCTTCAAATCAACCGGCTAAAGTCCCTGATCAAAATTCGCCGCGCAGGGCAGCTGAGCGGTGTTTCTTTAATTGGCAGTAACACCGCTCAGGAACCGGTTACGGCCCAATGCATATAATCGCCGTCCGTCTTACCGACGCGCTTTGCTTGAGTGACCAAGGAATGCATCGCATCAGGATCGGTTAACGCAAAGGTTGTCTTATCCCATTGCGCATGCAGATTGCCGCCGATGCCGACGACGGCGTTTCCGCCAATCGTGTCAGTTGCTGGATCATAGGTGCCGGCGTCCGGGTCGACAACAGTGCCATCGTCTGGAGCGAGGTATATCGCGCCAACATGGAGCGGCTGATGTAGGTCACCGACGAAATGGGCGATCAACATCAATGCTTCTTGCTTGCTGGCGAAATTAAATGGCGCATGGCTTGGTTGGCCTTGCAGCACCAAGATCGCCGCATCAATAGCATGCACAATGTCTTAGTCGTGAGCACCGACGTAGCCGGTCGCGTAGCTATCGTGTTCAATATCGATGTCAGCGAAATGGAATGATTTGTTGCAAGACACGTTTTTGCCCGAATACGGACAATTCGAATTGATGCGACGCGCGTAGTCAGCCATGGCCTGCTTGCCAGCATCGTCCTCGAATGTCGCGCACGCCTGCACATGGTAGTGGCCGGGATCGTAGATAAATCCTCGATCTGGTTGGATGCCACGTACGCAATCGGCCCAGACGGACACGGACTGGAGCGTCAGCTGCTGCCCTCCGGTAGTACCGAGGATTGCTGTCACCTGCGTACCAGCGTTGCTTCCCTGGATGAGCAGATCCGCTATGGCGCCTACCGTCTGGTGGCCATTTTCGCTCCAGGCATGCGAGGGCGCGGACACGGTGGCGCATATTGCCGCCATTGCGACGGCAAGGAATTTCGAATGCAAGAGACCCCCTGTCAATTTAGCGCGAGCGACAGGATGTGCCGCATGCAATCGTCTTTTAAGAGTGGATTCGCTTTTTGTTATATCGACTACTGGTCATGATGCTCGCATGGCCGAATTGTCAATACAACCTGTCAATTTTGACAGGTGCATTTTTTACTGCTTTATTGGATTATCGAAAAAAGTCCTTATAAATCAACAAATTGCAAAACCGCTCGAAGCGGACATTTAACAAAAGGGGATGCGGGTGAGAAAACTCCTAGTAGCGTTGCTGTTCCTGTCGTTTGGAGCATTCGCTGACGATAAAACGCCCGCTTCAGCGGCTCCTGCTACGGTACAGTCGCCTAACGGCACCACCCTTCAAAACAACAACCACTACGTAAACAGCGATGGTCAGGTAGTACACTCCCCTTCAAGGACCAAATCCGGACAAGCTCCGGCCGGCGCGTCCGCACAGTGCTCCGATGGCAGCTACAGCTTCAGTACGCATCGGCAGGGCACTTGTTCACATCATGGTGGCGTAGCGACTTGGCTGCAAAAGTGAAATTTGGACAAAAAATGCGCCGGGGAATGCCACAATAGTAACTAATTGGTTGCAGTGGCAAAGGCGCAAAGGAAAATATGGCAGCAGCAAATACCCTATTGGTCCAAACAGCGGCGGCAGGCGATGCCGAGGTAACCGTTGGATCAGGCAGTATGGCGTTCGACGTGGAAGCGCGGCTACTCCAAGAGCTCGGCGAGCGCTTGGTGGCGTCGGCCGACGTCGCGCTACTCGAGTTGATCAAAAACGCCTGTGATGCGGAAGCGAAAGAATGCCGGGTGATGCTCGTTTCGAATGGGGCACGGGAAGCATTGCATATAGAGGATAACGGCACTGGCATGTCGCTCAATGACTTCCGCAACCGCTGGATGCGGATTGCGACAAATAGCAAACGCGAACCGCGTACAGAGCGTTATAAGCGACGGATTACGGGACAAAAGGGCATTGGACGATTCGCGATTCGGTTTTTGGGCGCGTCGGTTCGACTGGAGTCAATCAGCGAGCACAAGCCATCGGGAAGGAGATACAAGCTGGAGGCAATTTTTGACTGGCGGCGCTTGGATAAGAAGGCCAACTTGCGCGATGTCAAAATCCCGTATCGGGTATCTGAAGTAGCGCCGGACCATGCAACAGGCACCAAGCTAGTCGTATCTCGACTAAAGCAGGATTTGGCAAACGCCTTTAACAAGGACTTGCTCACACGGGTGCTATTGATCGTTTCACCGAACAGCGCATTCGACGCCGGCCCGTTTGCTGTTGATGTTGCAGTTGCTGTCAAGAAGGAGGCCGAAGAGGCTCCAGCGTCTGCAGAAGAAAAAAAAGGGGACCCGGGATTTAAAGTCAGGGTACTACCGGCTTGCCTGGCGCCTGCCTCAGCTCGAAGTCTTGCACCAGGCAACCTATGCGCTTGCGAAAGGATATTTCAACGAGATCCGCGACGAAAGGGTCGGCAAAGCTGCCCCGGATGGCCGTTCGACAATGGCGCTTGCCGAAGACTACAAACGAACGGGTATGGAATTTTTCGACCGCAAGTATGGCAAGGGAGCGTCCGTCTCCCTCAGCCGCCCGTTGCCATGGCCGACGGTCGACCAAATCGCCTTGTCGGCTGCCGACGAAAGAACAGCATATGCCCTCGAAAACCTGACGAGCAATCCGGCGCAACGAGAAATCGACGGGACGCCATTTTTCCAGCTTGGCCTCACCGGCAACCTGTTCTTCAGTGTCGAGCCGGCAGGTGATGCCGTTCGTGTGACACCCTTGTTCCTCGAAGCATGGCTATACAAGAAGGTCGTTAGGATCCCCCTTGATGGGACCAGCTATACCATGACGTGCAAAACGTCAGGGCTGTTCGGTAAGAGTTTCAAGTGCGAATGACAGTCACATTCGCTTCTTGTGTAAGATTGCTCAGCCTTTTAGGTTGGTCTCGGACAAACCCCGGAACATTCTCGACGGAGTCTTTAGCCAACACCCTCTTGGTATTGCTCAATATCCAAATCATTGCCGAGCGGACAGCATTGAATTGCGATTGTCGAGTAGAATTGCTCAATGCCTTCGATTGCAGCCAATCGCGAAATCGGACAAGAACATCTCTAGGTAACGGCGAATCGCCTTCGATTCCATCGTCGCGCAAGAACGCGGCGAATTTCCGCATACATCTCCACGCTTGCCTCCGGGTTTCTACCGATGTGTGGCCAAAAATCTGAACGAAGGCGTCGCGCATCGCCAGTGCCAGGTCGGCATTCACACCGAGCGATGCGAATCCGCATCGGGTGCGTAGGTTTCCATGCTCGTCGCGAATTTCGGCATCGATCGCCCCCTGCTTTGCTGTGGGTCTCATATGGTCGCACCATACAAGAAGTCCAGAGCCTCTTCGACCGCATCGCTTTGAATATCCATGGCTCTCAAATATATTTCCGTGCTTTCGATTGACGCATGCCCCAACAATATCTGAAGCGTCTTCAACGGATTAATAGATTCGCCAAGCTCCGCTTTGGACTGAAGGATGCGGAGGGCTATTACTGCAAACGTAACCGCTTCCCGCGCCGATGCAATTCGCCTCGCCGAAACCAAGCACCGATCTGCGTCGCTTTCATTTCTCGTGCCCACTCACCTAACGGACTTGGTATCTCCCCTTGAATATTGCCCCAAGCGTGAAATCTGAGCGGGGTCATGACTCGGAGATTTATCGTCTGAGCTGCATATCGCTCCCATTTCGATGGTGCTTTCGTCTGGCACAAAACATTTCGGTAGTCCCTCAAATCGCGCTCTGCGACTTCTGCCAAATCAATGTGCCGGCTGGCGAGATAATCAAACCATTTGGCAAGTGACTCCCCATACGTTTCGACAGTTCGTCCTTGCGTGCTCCGACTATCCCGAGCCACTTGCGCAAGATACAATGTTGACGGCCAGTGAATTTCTCCGCGGTAGTCGAACATGACGGCTACCGATGGGCAGTTTTGAAGAATGAAGTTATTGGAAGGCAGTTGTTGCAAGCCAGGTTGCATTTGGGCAAGCTGCAACAAATCAGGCAAATCGATCTGAGGGCGAATTTTTACTATGCGATGTTCCATGGCACGTGGCTGGGAGATCTGTTTGAATCCCTTGCGCACGAACAACTCTACTGGAGCAATTCAGTGCAATCAGCATCGTTGTTTGCGTGGCAAGAGCTACCGAAATCCCAGCGTACATCACTTACGGCCAAAACTGGTACGGACGGACAGAATTGGACACCTAATGCCGGAGTTCAATCGTCATGTCCTCGAAGTATTGCGCGAACCGCTGGAGTCGGGTCAGATCACGATCTCGCGCGCGGCGAGGCAGGCGGATTTTCCCGCGCGCTTCCAATTGGTGGCGGCAATGAATCCCTGTCCGTGCGGTTTTCACGGCTCGCCTGTGAACAGATGCCGGTGCACACCCGATATCATCTCGCGTTACCAGGGCCGCATTTCCGGCCCGCTGCTCGATCGCATCGATATGCAGATTCAGGTCGACGCGGTGCCTCATGAACAGCTCATGCAGCAATCCAACGGAGAGCCGTCGGCCGCCGTGGCGTCGCGCGTCGAATCCGCATTCGGCGGGCAGTTGAAGCGCCAGGGCAAGAGCAACAGCGGCTTGTCGACCAAGGAAATCGAGTTGCATTGCCAGCCCGATGCCGAGGCCGAGAAGCTGCTGCGCAACGTCATGACGCGCTTCAACTGGTCGGCCCGCGCCTACCACCGCGTGCTCAAGCTTGCGCGCACGATTGCCGACCTGGCCGGCAGCCCGGGTATAGGACGCGCGCATGTGGCCGAAGCCGTGCAGTATCGGCGCGCGCTGCTTGAGCAATAGCTTGGGCAATACGCCGACGCGACGCTTGGGCAGAGTTTGACCCATGACAGCCAAACAGACGCTTGGATCGCCGTTCGCCTGGCTGTGGACGGCCTATGCCGTCAGCACCTTCGGCACGTGGCTCGCTTTCGACGCCTTTTCCCTGATTGCGGTGATGGTCCTGCATGCGAAGCCCGTTGCTGTGTCGGCGCTCGCCGCTGCGGGATTGGCCAGCGGCGCCCTCGTCGCGATCCCGCTCGGGACATGGATCGAATATCGCCGCAAGCGGCCTGTCATGATCGCGATGGATCTGATCCGCTTTGGCGCATTGATGACGGTGCCGGTTGCGTTTGCGCTGGGCCGGCTCGGCTTCGTGCAACTCCTGGTGGTCTCGGTCGTCACCGCCACGGCCGATATCACCTTTACTGCGGCCAGCGGCGCCTACCTGAAGTCCCTGGTGCGTCCCGCTCAACTGCTCGCCGCGAACGGGCGATTCGAATCCACCACCTGGACCGCCACCATGTTGGGTCCGCCTGTCGGCGGGCTCGCCATTGGAATGCTGGGCCCGGCTACGACGGTGGCGGCCAACGCGGTGAGCTATTTGCTGTCGGCCTTGGGCATTCGCGCCATCGGCGATACGGAGACGCCTGCCGCGCGTACCGCTGCGCACAAACCCCGATTCGCCGGTCTTCTGGAAGGTTGGCGCACAATCCTGGCACATCCCACACTGCGCCCGCTGTTTTTCAACAATATCCTGGTCAACGGCCTCATCATGGCGACGGCGCCGCTGCTCGCCGTGCTCATGCTGGGGCAACTCGGCTTCGCGCCGTGGCAATACGGCCTGGCGTTTGCGGCGCCGTGCATCGGCGGCCTGATCGGTTCGCGCCTGACCCAGCGGCTGGTCGCGCGCTTCGGGCAACACCGGATCATGCTTGCCGCGGGCACGCTGCGCGCATGCTGGTCCATCGGCCTGGCCTTTGTCGGACCGGGCACCGGCGGGCTCGTCCTGGTCATTCTGGTCCAGTTCGGCCTGGTCACCTGCATGGGCGTGTTCAACCCGATCCTGGCGAGTTATCGCCTGGAGCAATGCCCGACCGATCGCGTTGCCCGCGTGCTTTCCGCGTGGTCCGTCACGAGCAAGGCAAGCATTGCTCTCATGACCGCAATTTGGGGCGTGCTGGCCGGCTTCACCGGCCCGCGCGCGGCCATTGCCATTGCCGGCATCCTGATGCTTGGTACGCCGCTTTTGCTGCCGCGGCGCGATCGCGAGCAGAGGTGATCATGTTTCCCGCATCAGAACAGCAAGCGGCAGAGGCGCGACCAGGCAGTCCTGCCGATCGGCAAAAAAATCCCGGTTGCCTCCGGGGTTAATACAAACAAACTTTCGGCTTGCTTAACGGCTTTGCGCGCGCCGGAAACTTCCCGGTGGCAGCGGCGCGGTTCCCCGCGAACCCTATCGTGAGAACTGCAGGGTCGCACGCCAATGCGACGCGCGCATGATCTTTCCAGCTTTTCATCAACGCTGCCAGGCGCGGGAAAGGGGCGGCGTCCCACTCCAAGGGTCCGCCCGATACGATTTGATCTCGCAGCGGCCGCAACGCCGTCATCTGCAAGATCCGGAGCGCATGGTCGTTCGGGGTTGCGGACCCGAACCAGAGCCGCGCCTGGCTGTGATGAAACTGGTTTTCCGCCCTGAGACGGACGCATTGAAGAACGCCACTCGACTCGCACGGACATTGCCGAGAAGCGTTTTTCAATGCGGCGCACTCCGGACGCGAGCCCGTCTTGTGAGGAGACGGACCCGCGTCCTGCGCCTTTACTGCATCATCCTCCATCTCACGGAGGAAGGCCTCGAACATAGAGGGCTTCATTGCTCGTCTGCCGAAACAGACGCCTTCACCGCATGGCCCAGGCGTTGCACCTGGACCGGCAAAACGAAAAGCCCGGAGGTCCTTTCGGAGCATCCGGGCTTGGGGCCTTGACCTTTCGGTCTGTCGCTAACGTCTAGGCATTTGCGACACGAGGTTTGCAAGACCTCCGGATGCTGTTTTTGTGTCCGGTTCCGATGGTATCGGTGCCGAACATGCTGCGGGTGGAGCGAACTACGTTGGACTGGAAGCGATACAGTGCGCCAGACAAATCCGTATTCCATGCTCGCGCCGCAGCGGCGGCCGGCATAACCGATGCGCATTTGCCGGCCAGCGACGACGGGACCAGCGCATGGACGCTGCCGTAATTCGTCGAGTTGGTCAGGTTTGCGTTCACGATCGGTTTTCCGAAAAAAGGGTTATAAAAAAGACTGCCAATAAACTTGCGACAACAATTTATTCCGACTTCGCTGGTCCACCAATTGCGAGCCAGTGATTGCATTCTGACACAATCAAAAATTCCGCGCAAGCCTCCTCCGCAATTTATTTGCTTGAGTAGCAAATAATTTTCTTTGCTGATGTATGTTTGCAACAGATGCAAATGAGCTTGGGTGGGAGTAAAATGGCGCCTGTCGTAGTGAGGTACGGCAAACAATTTATGACACAGAAAAAATCCCCTTCCAAACCCGTCCGGGTGGAGCGCAAGGTCGTCCTGCGCATTCCCACTCTCATGGCCGAAAACAAGATACGCTTCGTCACCGATTTGTGGAAGCGGTTGATGGAACTCGGCACCGTCGAAATCTCGCACTCGCAATTGACGCGCGTGGTCAACAACAGCGCCAACAAGCTCGACGTGGGCTTGCTCGAAGGCTTGGCGACGGTGTTCGATTGCCCGATACCCGACCTGTTCGAGCGATAAACATGGCCCAATGCTAGGATACGGAAAATATTTCCCGTCCAACATACATGGCCATCAATTATCAGCTGATCCTCGATTCGATCTGCGACGAAGTCAAGCCGCTGCTGTCCAAGGGCAGAGTGGCCAGTTACATTCCCGAACTCGCCAAGGTATCGCCGCAGCAATTCGGCATAGCCGTGTATTGTCTCGACGGCCGCACCTTTACCGCAGGCGACGCACAGACGCGCTTTTCGGCGCAGAGCGTGACGAAGCTGTTTGCGCTGGCGCTGGCGTTTTCGCGCGAAGGCGAATCGATCTGGAAGCGCGTCGGGCGCGAGCCTTCGGGCAATCCGTTCAATTCGCTATGGCAGCTCGAATTGGAGAAGGGCGTGCCGCGCAATCCCTTCATCAATGCCGGTGCGCTGGTGATCCACGACATCCTGGCCCAGCGTTTCGTGCAGGCCGATATTGCGCTGCTGCAGTTCATGCGCATGGTTGCGCGCGAACCGACCCTGGATTTCGACCACGCCGTGGCGCAATCGGAAGAGCAGACCGCGCATCGCAACTATGCGATCGCCCACCTGATGAAGGACACGGGCAATTTGCACAACCGCGTCGAGGATGTCATCCGCGGCTATTGCCGCCAGTGTTCGATTGCCATGAGTTGCGTGGAACTGGCGCGCGCCGGCGCCTTCCTGGCCAATCACGGCACGGTGCCTTGGGATCATACGCGCGTGCTCGACTTCAGCTCGTCGAAACGATTGAATGCCACGATGCTGACCTGCGGCACCTATGACGCCGCAGGCGACTTCGCCTATCGCGTCGGCCTGCCGGCCAAGAGCGGGGTCGGCGGCGGCATCATCGCGCTGGTGCCGGGCGAACTCGCCATTGCGGTGTGGTCGCCCGGGCTTGACGAAAACGGCAATTCGCTGGCCGGCACGATGGCGCTGGAGCGTTTCACTACCTTGACCGGACGCTCGATCTTCTAGCGCGCCCTCATAGCGATTGCAGGAAGTTGGTCAAGTCCGCTACTTCCTGCGCCGTGAAGCCGGCGCCGAAGCGCCTGTCGTAGAAATTCACCACCTCGCCCAGCGTCGCCTGCGAGCCGTTGTGGAAGTACGGCGGCCGTGCAGCCAGGCCGCGCAGGTTCGGCACCTTGAACTTGCTGACGTCGGCCCACTTTCCCGTGATCAGTGCGCGCCCCGGATCGGTGGTCTGCACCGTTACGCCATTCGCCAAATTCTTCAGCGTGTAGAGCGGCAGATCCGGCGTACGCACTACGGCGGCGGCCACGCCGGTATTGAACAGACGCGGCACCGATTGCGTGCCGGCGTTGGGCGTCTCGTGACAGGTGCTGCAGGTGCCGCGCACGACCGGCTGGTTCAATACATCGTTCAAGCCCGCCACATTGGTGATCGGGAAAGGCCTGGTGTTGAACAACTGCTCGCCGCGCGCGATCGAGGCACGCGCGGCGGCATCGGCAGCCGGTGGCGCCGCACCACGCAGCGGTGGCGGAGGCGGAGGCGGATTGTTCCACGCGGTGAAAAGCGACATGACGTCATGGTTGAAGGGCGCCTTGGTCTCATAATCTCCGGCGAAGAAGTCGTTGATGCCGAAATAGAAGCTGCCATCCGCAAGAGCTTGCACGCCGCCCGTGGCGCCATCGGCGTTCAGGCTGCCGGCCTGATTGTCGCTGGCTTGCGCGACGAACAGGCCGGTTTCGAATCCCACCACGTCCTGCTGCTGTAGCGCAGTCAACCCGGCGGCCAGTTGGGCATGGGTTTGTGCGGCATTGTTGGCCTGCGATTGCAAATCGACGCTCATCGCGGCGTAGCAGCTTGCCGCCGGCACATCCGTATTGCAGGATGCCGAGGTGATGCCGGCCAAGGTCTCGCGCCCATCCCACATCACCGTATTGCCGAACCTGAGGTTGGCGGTCGGCAGCGGACGGCGAAACAGCGAGAGCTGCGACGCGCTGGCGAAACCGTAGGGGTCGCTCACCTGGATCAATTGGAATTCCGCGCCGGCAGGAACGGCCAAGCCCACGCGGATCACGGCCTTGGACAGCAGCATGCTATAGGCGCTTTGCTTTTGCGCCAGGGTGGCGACCAGGGCGTTGGGCGAATTGGCGCCATCGACGCTCTGGAAAATGGGGTCGGTTCCTTTGCTGGCGCTAAAGCGCGCCGCAAGCGATGCCGGCGTGACGCTCCAGGCCTGCGCCTCGCCGTGGCAAGTCGAGCAGGCGCGCCCATTGCCCAAGGGCGTGAAAAACACGTTGCCGGTGTCGATGAACCCCGCCGTGCTGTAGCTTTGTATCGTGCCCGAGGCGTCCGCAATGGCGACCGGAATTTCATGCTGCACCGGCGTGGCGGCGCGCTGCGTCCGGTCTATCGATGCGCTTGGCGTCTCTTGCGTCGAGCCGCCGCAGGCCGAGAGTGCGAAGGCGGCAGCCAATACGCCGAACTTGCCGAATTGTGCGCTAATCTTGTTCATGACCTGCCCCTTGTCAAAACAGGCGGGTCAAAATGCCCGCATCAGGAGCCAGCGTGCTAGCCAAATGTGCAGAAAAAATGGAGGCCGGGAAAATTCTCTTGGCCGCCACAATCTTCATGATTGCTCCACATTTGGCAAACAATATTGCATACTTCGATCATCCATCAACCCACAGAGAGCCGCGCTGATGCGCATGACGATCGCCTTCAAACTTGCCACTGCGGCAATCGTCATGGTGGTGCTTTGCCTCGGCACGATGGCCTGGGTCACGAGCAGAAATCTGGAGCACGGCTTCCTCGCTTACCTCAATGAACTGCAGTCCGAGTCGCTCGACGACATCCGCGACGAATTGAGCAAGCAATACCGCGAACGCGGCAATTTCGATTGGCTGCGGCGCAATCCGCGTGCACTCGCGGCGCTGATGGACCGGCGCCACCACGAAGAACGCATGGCCGAAGGCGATGCCGGTGCCGATCCTGCAGACGAGCAACCGGGTCCGCCGCCGCGACGCGAAGACCCCCCTCCCACACGAGACGGCCGGCCGGCGCCATTGCCGCCACCGCCGAGGCCGGGTCCACCGCCGCCCAGAAACAATGGCGAAGTCGCCGACCCGCTTGGTTTCGGCTTGCGCCTCACCGTGTTCGATGAAGAGGGCCACCCGGTAATCGGCCCGCAGAACCCTGAACCCGGACTGGTGCGCACCATCGAAGTCGACGGCCGCGTGGTCGGTCGGCTCAATCTGATACCGGTGCATCAATTGCCCGGCGACGCGGCGCGCGGTTTCGTGCGCGGGCAGACGCGCGATCTGTTATGGCTTGCGGCGGCGCTGCTTGTGCTGTCGGCACTCGCTGCTGTGTGGCTGGCGCGGCGCATGCTGCGGCCGGTGTCGGCATTGCGCCTGGTGACGCAAAACATCGCACGCGGCAAATTCGATGTCCGCGCGCCGCTGATCGGGCACGACGAACTGGCCGAGCTGGCGCAACACGTCAACACCATGGCCGAAGCGCTGGAAGCGAACGAGGCGCAGCGACGCAAGGTGCTGGCCGACGTATCGCATGAATTGCGCACGCCGCTGTCGGTCATCCGCGGCGAAATCGAGGCCCTGCAAGACGGCGTGCGCCGCGCCGACGCCAATGCGCTCGAGTCGCTGCATGGCGAGGTGCTGCGCCTGAACAAGCTGGTCGACGATCTGTACCAGTTGGCGCTGGCCGATTCGGGCGGCCTGCACTATCACAAGGAACGCCTCGACCTGGCCGAGCTGGCGTTCGACCTGGCCGAGAGCTTCCAGGTGCGCGCCGCCAAGGCCGGGCTGCGGCTGATGACGCGCGAACCGGGGCACCCCTTGATGGTGCGCGGCGACCCTGGCCGCCTGGCTCAGGTCTTGACCAATCTGCTGGAAAACAGCATGCGCTATACCGATTCCGGCGGCACCATCGTCATGTCCCTGCGGGCCGAGGGCGTGCTGCTTGAGCTATGTATCGAAGACAGTGCGCCCGGCGTGCCCGACGGCGCGCATCGGCAATTGTTCGAACGGCTGTACCGTGTCGACCAGGCGCGCAGCCGTAACCGCGGCGGCAGCGGTCTGGGGCTGGCCATCTGCAAGTCGCTGGTCGAAGCGCATGGCGGCACCATCGTCGCCATGCCGTCGATGCTGGGCGGCGTGAAAATGCTGATCCATCTGCCGCTGGAGCGACCATGAACCAAGCCGCGAACGTCACCAACGCTGCCCATGTCGCGCATATTGTTATTGTCGAAGACGACGACAAGATCGCCGCCCTCCTGGCCGACTATTGCGCGGCGGCCGGCTACCGCACGACGCAGATCGGCGACGGTTGCCAGGCCGTGGCCTTCCTGCGCGAGACCCCGGCCGACCTGCTGCTGCTCGACCTGATGCTGCCGGGCATGGACGGCATCGAAGTGTGCCAGGCGGTGCGCGGCTTCTCGGTGCTGCCCATCATCATGCTGACCGCACGCATCGATGAAGTCGACCGGCTGCTCGGGCTGGACAGCGGGGCCGACGATTACGTGTGCAAGCCGTTCTCGCCGCGTGAAGTGATGGCGCGGGTCAAGGCGCAACTGCGGGCACAATGGCGTCGCACGCAGGGCGCCATGCCGACTCCGCCCGAATCGGCCGTCGCCATCGATGCCGATCGCATGCGCATCGTGGTCAAGGGTGTGGCGCTGCCCCTGACGCCGGTCGAGTACCGCCTGCTGGCGGAGATGATCGGCCACCCCGAACGCGTCTATTCGCGCCAGCAATTGCTCGACCTGTGCCACGACGACCAGCGCGACACCAGCGACCGCACCATCGATTCGCACATCAAGAATATCCGGCGCAAGCTCGCCGCCGCGCTACCCGGCGTCGATTGCCTGCAATCGGTATATGGCGTGGGGTATCGGTTCGAGCTGCCGTAGTCTCCCCCATATTTGCGCAGGTCGTACATCATTGCTGCACATTTGCGGCGCAAGCTGGTGTCTCCTACCCGACCACCGGGATTCACTGAAAGGAGCAAGTCATGACATCGATCTCCAAGAGCCTCATCCTTGGCGCCCTGCTGTTCGCATCCGTTGCCTGCATAGCGCAGCAAGGGCAGATGCCGCCGCGCATCGACGTGGCGGCCGTCACCGGCGCCGACGCCAAGACGTCACAGTCGGTCGAACAAGTGCTGCGCGACCAGCACGACAAGATCGATGCCATCCGGCGCGACGTCGATGCCCAGTTGGCCAAGCTACTCACCCCTGCCCAACTGGACAAGCTGCACGAAGCGATGCGCAAGAACCGGCCCGACGGCCCGACGCAAAGATAGGCAGGTTTCCGATCCGCGCCAACTGCGCTACTATGAGCAAGAACTCACTAGCGCGGCGCCATGACGATCGTAGCGGTCTTCAACCAAAAAGGCGGAGTCGGAAAAACCACCACGGCATTGAACCTGGCGGCGGCGCTGGCACGGCGCGAGCGCGAGACCTGCGCCATCGACCTCGATCCGCAAGCGCAGTTTTCCGGCGTGGCCGGCGTTACCGCGCGATCGGGCGACGATACGCTCCTGGCCACTTTCCAGCGCAACCGCCCCTTGAGCGAGTTGCTGCAACCCTCGCCCAAGGGCATGCAAGTCATCCCCGCGCACATGGAGTTGTCCAAGGTCGACTCGCTCTACGGCAAGGGCTACAACGTGGTCAATCGCTTGAATGCCGGCTTGAAGAGCGAACAGTTGGCGCAGAACGGGCAAACCTTCGTGCTCGATTGTTCGCCCCTGGTCGGCGTGCTGTCCTTGAATGCCATTTTTGCCGCCGACTGCGTGATCGTGCCGATCTCGGCCGACTATCTCTCGGCCAAGGGGGCGCAGCAGATCACCAAGACCTTGAACGTGCTCGAGCCGGTTTTGAAGCGGCGCATCGCCAGGTGCTATCTCCTGACGCGCTTCGATGGCCGGCGCCGCATGGCCTGGGATGTGCTGAAGACGGTGGAGGAACAATTCGGCAGCGAAGTCTGCCATACGCGGATCGCGGAAAACGTCAGCCTGGCGGAAAGCCCGGCCTTCGGCAAGACGGTGTTCGAGCATGCTCCGAACAGCCGTGGGGCGCATGACTACGAGGAATTGCTTGAGGAATTGCTGGCCTCGAAGTTCATTGAGTAAGCATCTATTTCGAGATCAGGGAGAGGATGTCCTCCAGCGAGGCCGACGGCCGCACCTTGTCTTCGGTTTGCTTGACTTCACAGCTCAGGATTTCGCAATCGCGGTACATCTGGCGCAGACGACGCTCGGCCTCGGCCTGGTCGGGCGCTGCAATGACGACGCTGACGATCTTGGAGCCGTTGCGCGTTTTGACCGAAAAATCGAATTTTGTCATGGCGATGAGGTTGTTGCCTGTTTTTATAGCATAGACCATCTTGCCGCTCTTCGCACAGGGGCACGACCGCATCGGCTGCGCTTGTGCTGATATCATGCGGCCATGCGAAAACTTCTGCCCGCTTCCATCCCGCTCGTGACGCTACTCCTGGCTGTGCTATGCGCTTGCGACCCGAAATTCAACTGGCGTGAAATCCATGGCAAGGAGGCGCCGTTTACCGTGCTCCTGCCGGCCAAGCCAGCCACGATGTCGCGTCCCATCCATCTAGGCGAACAGCAGGTCACCATGACCATGACCGGGGCGCAGGTCGACCATGTCAGCTTTGCCGTGGGCAGCGTGGCAATGCCTGACGCAACCCAGGCACACACGGCCTTGAACCTTATGCAGACTGCGCTGGTCAACAACATTAATGGCAAGAGCAAAACCTTGCCGGGGATCGGCGATACGGTCGACATCGAGGCTGTCGGAACCCCAACCGACGGCGTGCCGATGCTGCTGATCGCCCATTTCGCCGTCAACGGCAACCGCGCCTATCAGGTGATCGTGATGGGGCCGGAAAAGGAAGTCGTGAGGGAACAAGCCGCCACGTTCATCTCGTCGTTCAAGCCGAATTAATGCTTCGAAAGTATTTCGGCACGGCATTTTTCCCAGCCGACTACCGATGACCGGCGGGGCAAATCGTGCTAAGGTGTTTATAGAAACCAATATAACAGTCCCCAAGAGGTCTAATAATGCTTATCACCTTCAAATCGAAAGCCGCCGCAGAAGTGACGATGTATGAAGAGCACGCCAAGCCGCTGCTCGACCTGATCAACAAGGACGTGAAGATGGGCGTGATCACCGCTGCGGAGGCAGCAAGCGTGGCCGCCAAGCTCGGCGCCGTGGTCAGGGAAAGCAAGGCGCATCCGACAACGGAAGAGGTTGCGCGCGACATCGTCGCGCACCATGGAAATGGGCGCGACGATCACGATCACGAGGCGGCGCAATTCGTCAGCTTCGCCACGCGCGCCTATCCGCTGCTCGAAATGATACGCGCCGCCGCCCAGGGCGGGAACGACATCCTCTGGGGCGTCTAAGGTGCAAAGCCAGGAACGGACGCTGACGGCGGACGACGGCACGGCGCTGTTCGTCACCGATTGGCGGCCGGAAGCCGGTGTCGCCGAGCGGCGCGGCGTCATCCTGATGCATGGCTTGGGCGAGCACTGTGCGCGCTACCGCCACGTTGCGCAATTCCTCAATGATCAAGGTTACCTGGTTCGCGCCTACGACCATCGCGGGCATGGCCGTTCGGGCGGCCCGCGCGGCGACGTGCCCGATGGCGATGCCCTGCTGCGCGACGCACAGCTCGTGATCGGCGACTTCGCCGCCGGGCTTGATGCGCCGCCTATCCTGCTCGGCCACAGCATGGGCGGCCTGTTCGCGGCACGCTATGCGGTCGAAGAGCGCTCGCCCTTGTCCGGGCTGATTCTCTCCTCGCCCGCCCTGGCGATTGCGCTGTCGGGCGGGCAAAAGCTGCTGCTCAAGATACTCTCTGCCGTCGCACCCGGCTTGACGTTGCCCAACGGCTTGGAACAGCGCTACCTCTCGCACGATGCCAACGTGGTGCAAGCCTATGCCAAGGACCCGCTGGTGCACGCCAAAATCAGTGCGCGCCTGCTCAATGCCATGCTGGCATCGATCGCGGTCGTACATGCCAACATGGCCGGCTTGAAGATTCCGATGCTGCTGGTCTACGCGGGAGACGATCACATCGTCGACCCCGGCGGCAGCGCCGCGCTGACCAAGGTCTTGCCGGCCGACGCCGAGGTAAAAGTCTATCCTCAGCTATATCACGAAATTTTCAATGAACAGGACGCCGCGCCGGTGTTCGAGGACGTGCGCGCCTGGCTGGCGCGACGTTAGTGTTGTTGCGCCGGTCTGGCGCGTTCTTAAAGATTCATGCAAAAACCTATATTAAAGCCGGATTCGCTGGCCTTCTCCCTATTGGCCGCCGCCCATGCCGTCGCTGCGGTACGCGGCGGCACGGCCCTGCCGCAAGCCTTGACGCAGATCGGCGCCAGGCTGCAACTGACGCCGCAATCGCGTGGCGCCGCGCAAGACATTTCCTACCGCACGCTGCGCCAGCTCGGCCGCGCCGA